>Ga0114999_10000357_pt1 | contig 68210 bp, 58 predicted proteins | sample ArcticOcean_MG_C_3_FD_89820 | JGI IMG/M metagenome (GOLD analysis project Ga0114999, IMG submission 89820) | Marine microbial communities from western Arctic Ocean - ArcticOcean_MG_CB8_126 | ecosystem: Environmental > Aquatic > Marine > Oceanic | place: Arctic Ocean: Canada Basin | collected...
AGCGATCCATTCTCGGGCGAATTCGCCAGATTGAATCTGCTTGAGGACTTTTTCCATATTCTTTTTCACATTGGCGTCGATGATTACCGGGCCACGTGAGTAGTCGCCGTACTCGGCAGTTTCACTGATCGAGTAGCGCATGTGACCAAGACCGCCCTGATACATGAGATCGACGATGAGCTTGAGTTCGTGAAGAACCTCGAAGTAGGCAGATTCAGGTTCGTATCCGGCTTCTACCAGAACATCGAATCCGGTCTTGACCAGTTCGCTCACGCCACCACAGAGAACGGCCTGCTCACCGAACAAGTCGGTTTCAGTCTCTTCCTTGAAAGTGGTCTCCAGAATTCCGGCTCGTCCACCACCGATTCCCTTGCCGTAAGCAAGTGCGAGGTCGTGGGCTGTACCTGAGACGTCCTGGTGAACGGCGATGAGACATGGAACACCAAGCCCTCGCTCAAACACGGCTCGTACTCGGTGACCCGGTGCTTTAGGGGCGATCATGACAGCGTCGACGTTTGCCGGGGGGTTGATCTGATCGTAGAAAATCGTGAAGCCGTGGGCGAAGAGGAGAGTCTTTCCTTCAGTGAGGTTAGGCTCAACATCTTCCAGGTAGACCTTTTTCTGAACCGTGTCAGGAAGGCAGAATGAAATCAGGTCGGCCCGCTTGGTTGCTTCTGCGTTGGAAACAACTTCGAGTCCAGCTTCTTCAGCGATCTTTTTGCTTCGGCTGCCTTCGTACAGACCAACAATTACGTTGAATCCGCTGTCTTTGAGGTTCAGCGCGTGAGCGTGACCCTGTGATCCGTATCCGAGTACTGCGATTGTTTTGTCACGCAGTATCGAATCATCAATATCTTTGTCGTAAGTGAGAGTAGCCATTTCGAATTGTCAGCCTTAGAGCACGTAGTTTTGTTGTCTGGTGGCAGTCCCGCCAGAATTTTTTAGGAACGTTCTAGACGCTCCCAGATTCACCCGTTGTAATAGGAAGTATGTAAGTTGGGTTGCTGATGTCGGACTGGAAGAGACCATCTTCTTCGCCTTCGATCAGCGTTCCCCTGAGCGTCGCTACTCGGCCGGTTCGGATAACTTCCAACAATCCAAACTTTTTGAGCAGTTCAACGAGCGAATCGATCTTCTGCCGGCCGCCTGAGATTTCCATCGTCAGGCTTTCGACGCCGATATCGACGACGTTCGCGCGGTATACGTTTGCGAGTTCAAGCACTTCACCGCGAGAGTCGGCTGGTGCCGCAACCTTGATGAGTGCCAGTTCACGCCAGACTATGTTTTGTTCAGAAATATCTTGAACTTCGACAACGTCGATCAATCGATCGAGCTGTGCAGCCACGTGTCGAATAACCTCATCTGGGCCTTCCACGACGAACGTCATGCGAGACATTCCCGGTCGTTCTGAGCGGCCAACAGCGAGACTTGCAATATTAAATCCCCGGCGTCGGAAAAGACCCGATATACGTGCGAGTACGCCCGGCTTGTCTTGAACGAGCGCCGAGATTGTTCGTTGGTGCATTCCGTTACCAGTCGTATTATCTGGCATTAGTCCGGATCCTCGATTAATTCTTCAATACTCTGACCGACCGGAATCATTGGATAGAGGTTGTCTACCTTCTCGATAACGAAATCGACAACAACCGGACCGTCGTGGGCGTTAGCTTCTGCGATTGCGGCCTCGAGTTCATCCTGACTCGTGACACGAATTCCCTTGATCCCGTAAGCCTCTGCCAACTTCACGAAGTCGGGATTCCCCGTGTACGTTTCAGCCTGATAGTCCTCGTTGTAGAAGAACGTCTGCCACTGGGTGATCATTCCCAGATGGTTGTTATTCAGAATTGCGTACTTCACGGGCAGGTTATTTTCGGCAGCTGTAGCCAGTTCCATCATGGTCATCTGGAATCCGCCATCTCCACAGATCGACCAGACGAGCTTGCCGGGGTTTCCGACCTGTGCGCCGATCGCTGAGGGAACTTCGTATCCCATAGTTCCGGCACCACCCGACGAGAGCCAGGAGTTGGCGTTCTTGAATTGGTAGTGCTGGGCGGCCCACATCTGGTGCTGGCCAACGCCAGTCGTAATGATCGCTTCGCCCTTGGTGACATCTGATAACGCCTTGACCACATGCTGGCCCATCAGGTGATCGCTCTCGGGGATTTTTAGCGAGGGGTGCTCGGCCTTCAAATGCTCGACGCGCTGCAGCCATTCAACGTGTGTTGTCTTCTCCACTTTTGGAAGCAACTGGGCAAACACGTCTTTGATGTTGCCGACAACGGGCGCCTCAACATGGACGCTCTTGTTGATTTCAGCTGGGTCGATGTCGACGTGGATCTTCTTGGATCCGGTCGAGAAGCGTTTAGCATCGCCAACGATTCGATCATCGAATCGGCTTCCGAAGTTAATAATCAGGTCGGCTTGGTCGATAGCGAGCGAGGCGTATGCCATGCCGTGCATTCCCGGGAAGCCAGTGCTGAGCACGTGGTCTTCAGGGAACGATGAAATGCCGAGCAGTGTCGTTACGACGGGAATCTGTGCTTTCTCGGCGAGCTCTTTGAGTTCGTCGAATGATCGCGAAAGAACTACGCCGTGTCCTGCAAGGATTACGGGGCGCTCTGCCTCGTTGATGAGTTTTGCAGCCGCTTCGATCTGGGATTCTTCGGCCTTGCCGGGGACGCTGTATCCAGGCAGGTCGATCGGTTCATCCGGGTCGTATTCACCCATTTCCATGAAGACGTCTTTGGGTATGTCGATGAGCACGGGTCCGGGTCGACCGGTGCGTGCGATATGGAACGCCTCATGAACCGTTCGACCAAGGTCGTCGGCTCGCATCACGAGGTAGTTGTGTTTGGTGACAGGCATCGTGGCGCCGGTGATGTCGGCTTCCTGGAAGGCATCGGTACCAATTGCGGCACGGCCGACCTGCCCTGTGATGGCGACCATCGGGACCGAGTCCATCATGGCGGTTGCGAGTCCGGTTACGAGATTGGTCGCACCGGGGCCAGAAGTTGCGAATGTGACACCAACGGTACCAGTTGAACGGGCATAGCCGTCTGCGGCGTGTGCAGCGCCCTGTTCGTGACGAGACAGGATGTGTCGCAGACCAGGGTACTGAGAGAGAACTCCATAGAGCGGGAGAATTGCGCCACCGGGAATGCCAAATACGACGCTGACGCCCTCTTTGAGGAGCGCTTCGCAGACTATTTGACTACCGGTGAGGTTCTTGGACATATCGTTTACCTGAAAGTCTGATGCCGAAAGTTTTCGGCATTCCTTCTCTATTCAATTCCTGTGTTCTAACTATTCTCTAAATCACGCAAATTCACAAATTTCGCGGGCAAAAAAAAATCCCGCCCTCACAAAGGACGAGACTTGCATCCCGCGGTACCACCTTCGATTGCCAGACGTTCGATTCATTTCAGGCGGATCATCTGACCACTCAATAGCCTTTACGTGGCTATTCGTTTGACCCTAGCTATAGAAGCTCAGGTCAACCGCTCCAGGGTGAGTTCTCAAATTGGCACGCACCGGTTCACACCAACCACCGGCTCTCTCTTGCGCACCGTGTTCGGTACTACTCCCGTTCACAGCGTTTCACGAACTGTAATTATATGTGTTATGGCCATCGAGAAGCAATTGCGACACCGTGTAACCCATGATTAAAAAGAACTACATGGGTATTTACGTTCAATCTCGAACCGTGATGGGAGCAGTTGGAATACACTTCTCCGATTGTTCGTTCATTATTGGAACTATTCGACAAGAATTCACTGTCAACTCAGGCAAATCTCCAACTGCGCAACTTCAAATGGACCGATCTCGAAGCCTTCCAGCATTTACTGAACGACATTGGCCCTCATGGTCATAGGGATTGGGCAGATGACACGGAAGAACTTCGGGCCGAGCTTGAGTACCCACGCGTTCAGCCCGAGCGAAACATTGCGCTGACGATGGACGGCGATGAAGCGACCGGTTACGCAATCGTCGAGCCTGAAGCGAACATCGGACGTTCGGTAATTGGAATCGGTAGTAGGACGTTTGGCCTGGCCGCTCGTAAAGAGCTTCTCGATTGGGCACGAGATCGGGCGAAACAAGAAGCGCCAATAGCTCATCTATCAACTCGCGATGATGAATCCGAGTTTGAAAAATTGGTTGAACAATTTGGTTGGACGAAAATTCGGAAGTACCTGAAGCTCAGGGTTACGTTTGGAATCAAATCAGCCGCTGGCGCTATCCCGGCTGGGTTTTCGCTACGAACGATGCTGGGTTTTGATGAGGTTCCGGAGCTCACCTATCTGCAAAACAAAGCTTTCGGTGAGCATTTCGGGTATTCACCAAACACTGAGGATGAGATCAAAGCGCGCTTGATGGCTCCCGATACTGGTGTTGACGATATCGTCATGATCCACGATTCAAATGAGCAGCTGGTCGCATATTGCTGGACACTGAGGGCTGATCACGAAGGCACTAAGATCGGGCGAATCGGTATGACGGGAGTTTTGCCTGAAGTTCGCGGCAAGGGACTGGGCAGAGCAATTGCTGAAGCCGGGTTTAATCATCTGGTGAGTCAAAAGGTCGACATGCTGGAGCTCGACGTCGATTCGACGAATGTTCCAGCGATCAGGGTCTATTCTTCGCTCGGATTCCGGACAAGCAGCGAAGTCAACTGGTGGGAGCTTAGGCTTTAGCCACCGGCTGCCGGAACTGAAGAAGTGGATTGAGCCGGAACTAATTCCCGGTAACGTTCCAGCAACGAGTCGGTAGAACGATCCCATCCGAGCGTTTCGGCGTGAATGCGGGCGGCTGATCCCATGCGAGATCGCAGCATGTCGTCGGCGAGCAGTTCACATAGTCGCTCGGCCATGACATCACTCTGATTAGGTGGAACGAGGAATCCGGTTGAGCCACTATGAACAATAGTTGGCAGCCCGCCAACCTCTGAGGCTACGACGGGTCGTCCACAGGCAGCGGCTTCGAGTGCGGCGAGTCCAAAGCTCTCGTAGTGAGACGGCATCACACAAACATCGGCTGCGTTGTAATGCACCGGAAGTTCTGCTTGTGAGACCGATCCGATAAATCGAACCGACTGTGTGAGCTTCATACGACGTGCCAGATCTTGTAGTCGCTCTTTTTCTGCGGAATTTTCATCTCCGCCCACGACGTTTAGAGAGACCGCCCCAGAGTTATCGAGGCTTGCGACCGCGCGCAGCAGATTGTCGAGTCCCTTGAGAGGCTCGAGTCGGCCAACGAACAAAATATTCTTCTCGTCGCCGTATCCAAGATGCTCGCGAGACTGGCTTTGCGACATGGGACGGAAGTGCCCGAGATCAACTCCGGGTGGGATGACGCTGATTCGTTCCGGGTTAACTCCGCAGTAATCGACTATTGCCGCTTTTTCGTCTTCGGTCCAGGCAATTATCGAATCGGCAGAGCACGCAATTTCAGTTTCCGACGAGTCTCGTTGTTCAACTTCCGATTCTTCGGGACGACCACGGCGTTTCATTTCCGCCATTGTGTGGAAGCTGGTTGTGTGCGGTACGCCCCATTCTGAAGCGAGTCGCATGCCTACTAGCCCGGAGAGCCAGTAGTGTGAGTTGACGATATCGTAATTGAGGCGGTTGCTGATGCAGAACCGGCGCAACTGAGAAGTGAACTGAGGAAGCAGTTCGTAAACGCCCGTTTTATCGAGTGATGGAGCGCCGGCGGGGAGGTGGATCAACCGTGCACCCGGGGCAAGCATTACTACTTGTGGGTCGAGTGGGTCGTGGTGTCGCGTAAATACGTCAACTTGCACGCCACGCGCAGCGAGGCGCTTGGCCATTTCGAGTATGTAGATGTTCATTCCACCGGAGTCTTTGCTGCCTGCCTGGCGCAATGGACATCCGTGAACGGTTATAACGGCTACGTGCATGTTGGTGAGAATACTTCGTTCAGTTGGAATCTAGCGGGATGCGGTGAGGGCGAAAATCTGACGGTCGATACCGCCCAAGTGGTATTTATATGACTCGTCTCCACGCATGAAATCGAAGATTCGGTGGCCTTCTTCTATCGAAGATTTGATCGCTAGTGCGTGGTTCAGCAATCCAACCGACAGTCTCGATTGAGCAGGATTGTACCCGCTGTTATACAGGTAACGCACTTCTCGGCAGACGAATGACAGGGAAGTTGCCATCTTCTCGCCATCGACTTCGAGGAAGCAGAGACGGGTTGAATTTTCGTGGGCGAGCTCGATAGCGATTTTAGTGAAAAACTGCTCGCGTTCCGGGGTCATGAACTCGTTTTTATCGGGAGTACTCATGCGGTGTAGGCGCATGAAATCGCCCATGGCTGCTTCGATTTCTTCCGGCGTTTTGAGTTCGATTTGCCTTACTTCACCGGCTGCTTCGAGTCGCCTAAGTTTTCTTCGTAGTTCGTGTCGATCTTTCTTCCGAAGGCCAGCCAGAAATTCGTCCCATGTGGCTGGCAGATCCATGCGAGGAGCTACGTCTTCTTGTTCAATTTCTACGTTCCAGCCCGCTTTCTCGGCGGCTTCTCGAAACTGAGTGATCGTAGGAGAATTACCGGGTAGCGACTGGAGTGAAATAGTTTTGATTTCCGGCATTGCGCTGACGGCGTCAACCAGAGCCTCGATGCACCCGGGTGAAAGACGGTCTCGTGTTAGGAAATCGTGATAGTCGACGAGGTCGGTACTCCCGAGAAAACTGAGAGCGCTGCCATCGATCATCATTGGGGCGATCATGTTCGCATCGCCAGATTCGGAGCGCACCACGAGGAGCTTAAGTTCGGAATCGCCACCAAACTCAGACCACCATGTTTTCTGCCAGGTTTGCTGATCGAAGAAGGTCGGTTCGGAGCACCCTTCGATCAGGTGTTGCCAGTGATCTGCGAGGTCTTCAAAGGTCCCTTGCTCGATCCCGGCGCTACAACAAGTCAATTTTGCGATTGTTCCTTTTATAAACGTTATTGAGAATCTGTGATTCGGTCGGCAGTCAATTACTTGCCGCTGTTCAACAGACTCATCACTGAATCGATATCCGGTTCTACGTACTCGAGTTCTACGAGTGCTCGCTTCTCGGCAGTTCCCGGATCTTTCAGCCCGTTACCAGTTAATATGCAAACTACCGTTTTGCCGGTCAGGTCAACACCCAGTTCAGGTAGCTTAATCAACCCAGCGACCGATGCGGAAGATGCTGGCTCACAGAAAATGCCCTCTTCTCGCGCTAAACGAAGGTATGCATCGATAATTTCGTTATCGTCGACCATATCGATCATGCCTTCAGACTCGTCTCGGGCAGCCTCGGCCTTCTCCCAACTTGCGGGGTTTCCGATTCGGATCGCAGTGGCGATAGTTTCCGGTTTCAACACTGGTTCGCCTCGAACGATCGGGGCTGCGCCCGCTGCCTGAAAGCCCATCATCTTTGGCGTTGTTTCTGATCTGCCAAGCGCCTGAAACTCGTTAAAGCCCTTCCAGTAAGCGGTTATATTTCCGGCGTTACCGACTGGAATGCATAGTAGATCTGGCGCTTCGCCAAGATCGTCGATGATCTCGAATGCGCCTGTTTTCTGGCCTTCAATACGGTACGGGTTCACCGAATTGACCAGTTCGATATCCATGACTTCAACGATGCTTCTAACTGCGTTTAGTGCGTCGTCGAAACTGCCGTTTACTGCGAGGATCCGGGCGCCGTATGCCATGGCCTGCGCAAGCTTGCCGAGAGCGATTTCGCCGGCGGGTACCAGTACAAGCGTTTCCAGTTGATAGCGAGCACCATAAGCGGCAGCTGCGGCACTAGTGTTTCCCGTTGAAGCACAGATGATCCGCTTCTTGCCAGCTTCAAGCGCCTTGGCAACGGCGACGACCATGCCGCGATCTTTGAATGACCCCGTTGGGTTGCAGCCTTCGAGTTTGAAGTAGAGATCCTTGCAACCGAGTGAATCGCCAATGCTGCGAGATCGGACGAGAGGAGTGCTTCCTTCGCCGAGTGAAACAGCTGGAGTGGCGTCGGTGACAGGTAGGAATTCACGATACCTATCTATTAGACCGGGCATCATCGACAACTAGAAGATCGCTCCTGCTCGGGCTGAGCGTATGCCCAACCACTAACGACTGAATAAAAACTAAAACTGCTACGCGTATGTTTCGACGCGAAGCAGACTGTCCAACTGAAGCACCGTTTCAAGTTCACTAATCGCGCTTACAGCATTTTGCATATTAGCCTCTCGCGCGGGGTGAGTCATTATCACGAGGTCGGCGTGACCGTTCTCGATATCGGTATCTTTTTGCAGTACAGAGTTGATGCTAATGTCCGCGTCGCCCAGAACTCTTGCAACATTCGCCAGTACTCCGGGTCGATCCGAAGCGGTGAGCCGGAGGTAGTACTTGCATATGTGATCGCTCATTGAGGCGATAGCGAATGGTTCGTGAGCGATGGCAGACGAAGAATCGCTGGGGCTGTTTCCTTTAGCAATTCTCAAAACATCTCCCATAACTGCACTCGCAGTTGGGTTGGGACCAGCGCCCGGACCCTGGAACCATAGCGGGCCTACGAGATCGCCTTCCACTTCGACAGCGTTGAGCACGCCGTTTACCGATGCCATCGGTACTTCAAGAGGGATGAGCGCAGGGTGGACCCTGGCGAGTAATCCTGATTCGCTGTTTGCTTGCGCTACTGCCAGGAGCTTGATCGTGTATCCGAGTTCGCTTGCGTATCGGAAGTCTTTTGCGTGGACTTTTTGGATTCCCTCGCGGTAAATTCCATCGACAGGTACTTCGGTGTGATAGGCGAGTCGAGCCAACACGGCGATTTTGTACTGTGCGTCGAAACCATCGACGTCTGCAGTTGGATCGGATTCGGCATAGCCGAGAGATTGTGCCTCGGCGAGAACGTCGTGGAAGTCGGCGCCTTCGTGGGCCATTTTGGTGAGGATGAAGTTCGTCGTGCCGTTGATGATTCCCCGCAAGCTATGAATTTTGTTTGCGGTGAGATCGTTCATCAGCGGTCCGATAATCGGAATTCCGCCAGCGACACTCGCTTCGTAAAGCAGCTGAACGTTGTTATCGGAAGCCGTAGCGAGCAGTTCGCTGCCCCGCTTAGCCATCACTTCCTTGTTCGCTGTAACCACGTGCTGCCCGGCTTTGAGTGCGTTTGTGATGTAGTCGAATGCGGGATCTACGCCGCCCATCAGTTCGATAACGATACCGACGTTGGGATTGGCAATAACGGTTTCGAGATTAGTTGATATGGCTTTGGGATCTAGATCGACTTCACGTTTCCGCGATGCGTCACGCACTACTGCTGCAACGACGTTCAGCGGAGTACTCGGATCGCACGATCGGTGCCGCCCAGAGATAGCCCTTGCAACAGCTGAACCGACTACGCCGAGCCCAAGTAATCCAACCCCGATCGCCTCTTTGCTAGTCCGTGCTGAAGCAGCCATCGAACTACTGCCCACCTTGGAAGATTTGGCCGGATGCTGATGGTGATGGAGTAGGAGTCGGTATCAATGCCGATAGCCTTACCTGCGTGTTGACCCAATCGAAGATATCGCTATCGAGAACCATGTGAACATCGAAGTTGACACGCTGTTCGTTGAAGTAGATCGTCATTCCCCGTGTGGTCAGTTGGTCGAAGTTACTATCATCGATCTCTCGAGCATCGTTCACCTCCTCGATGATGATGTAGCTATACCAGTTCTGTTCCTGATCAAATCGGGCATCGCTTGGAGTTCGAACGGGTAGCAGCCGAACGCCGTCACCATCGAGTCCAAAGAGAAGCGGATCGACATCGGTTAGGACGCCGGACGGGAACCAACCACGTTCTCCAGTGTTGCGCCGTACATTGGGATCTTCCGAGTGCTCAAGAACGATGCTCTCAATTGGAGCCCCGGATATGAGATCACGCTGAATGGCTCGGGCATCATCTGGATCACGTCGAATTTTGATTATCTCGTAGACATGCACCTGCATCTGCACGCGAGGAATTTCTTCGGCGACCACTACTCGTAGTCGCTCTTTGAACATGGTCTTTTTGATGAAATCTCGGAACACATCTTCATCGATTCCGATCTGGTGGATGAACTGGCGCTTCGCCTCTTCGATGTTGTCTTTGTATTCTCTGGAATCGCGTTCGGCGACAGTTGCGGCGACAAAGCCGAGAATCAAATCAAGACGGTCATCAACTTCTTCCGCCGAGACCGTGATTCCGTTTTGCGGAGCGAGTTGGAAGGCGAGTTCATTTTCCTGCATGGTTTGCAGTGCTTCGAACAGCGAGCTCCCAATTTCGAACGGCACTCCCAGATTTTCGCTCATCCGCTGATTGAAGCGTATGAAATTAACCACGTCGCCACGACTGTACTCGGTGCCTTCGACACGTAGAGCAAGCTCGCGTGGCGGAAGTACGTAGTTCTGAAAATATGCGTAAACCGGAACTGCGAGCAGGGCGAGTAGCAGCACAATGGCGACCATAATAAACGGTCGTGATTTCACCTGAATTTGCTGCTTTTCAGCCACCATTTGTCGGCGAGTTTTACCATCGCGAACGGTGATACTTCGCCGGCCGGCTTCGTAATCGGGAAGCGGGCTGGCAGCTACTTCAGGCTGTTCCTGAGAGTCGTTGCGGTCTTCACTTGTATCGTCACGTTTATCTTCTGGGGACATTTGCGGCACTCAGCTAATGCTGCGGCCGGAATCGTCTATGTAACGAATGTCCGGCCTGATCGGCGTTGAACTATCAGCTAGAAGAGACTACTTGTCTTCTTCGTCGGAGCTGTCGTCTTCTGCTGTTTCTGCGGCTTCGGCTTCGGGAGCTTCTTCAGCTTCTTCTGCGTCAGTGGCTTCTGGTGCGTCAGAGCTTTCGTCAGTTGAAACGTCATCGGTTGCTGTTTCGGTTTCTTCTGCGTCGGCGGCTTCTGGTGCGTCAGAGCTTTCGTCAGTTGAAACGTCATCGGTTGCTGTTTCGGTTTCTTCTGCGTCGGCGGCTTCTGGTGCGTCAGAGTCCTCGTCAGTTGAAACGTCATCAGTGGCTGTTTCGGTTTCTTCTGCTTCCGAATCCGCTTCAGCCACTGGCTTCTCTTCAGCCTCTTCCGTGCTTTCAGCCGCTTCTGGGCTTTCAGCCGCTTCTGGGCTTTCAGCCGCTTCTGGGCTTTCAGTTGCTTCTGGAGCCTCGGCCTTTGGAGTGTCTTCGGTCTTAGCAGTCGATTCAGTGTTCTCGGTCGACTCCTCGGTAGTTTCTTCCTCGTCGTCGGAAATCTTGCCACCGGTTGCGACGGCACCCGTTACTCGAAGGTGATCAGGTGCGTACGGGAGTAGCGCCAGATGTCGTGCGCGTTTTATCGCGATTGTCAGATTTCGCTGACATTTGGCGCAGTTGCCAGATTTTTTTCCGGCTTCGATACGACCGCGGTCCGTTATAAACCGTCGGATGCTTGATACATCTTTGTAGTCGACTGTGCTTTCTTTGCAGAAGCACTGGCGCCTGCCTCGGCCGCCGCGTCGGAATGGTCGGCGGCTTCCGCCACCTTGAGTTGTTCGGGGGGTTGTCATTTTTTACCTCGCGGAAAGGACAGTGGAATCGTTATTTTTGGCTACTTGCCAGTAACGATCCACATGGAAACTGCTACCAGGGCAGTTCCTCCACGTCTTCTGATGGGGTTTCTACGGCAGGAGCTGATGAGCCTGATTGGGCTGCTGCAGGACCTGGCGAATAAGATTGGGCTTCCGGCGGAGCGCCGTCTCCCGTTGATTCACCGCCGGGAGAGTCAAGGAACATTACCTTGTACGCTCGTACTTCCAGCGATGTGCGGGCTTCACCTGAGGAACTCGTGTACTGACGAGTCGACAAGCGACCGTCCACGAACACTCGGCGACCCTTGGCAAGATATTGATTCACAGATTCCGCGATGCGTTCCCAGGCGGTAACCCGGAACCATTCGGTATCTTCGGTCCATTCACCATTTGCGTCGCGCTTGCTGTTGTTAACAGCGAGACTGAAGCTAGTGACTGGCGTGCCGCTTGGCGTGTAACGCATCTCGGGATCGTTACCTGCGCGGCCTATGAGGAGTATCTGGTTAAGACTCAATTGATCTCGTCCGTACTGGGGTGTTTGGCTGAATAGCCAAACTTACTCGGCTGCTTCTTCAACTACAACCGGTTTGATCTCGTCTCGGACGAGCAGATGTCGAATAATCGACTGATCTGCATCAATTCCTCGTTCGAGTTCTTGCGTCTTGATGCCATCGAGTTCGAAGTTGGCCTGAAGGTAGTAACCCTCAGTGTTCTTCTGAATCGGGTAAGCGAGTGTTCGTTTGCCCCAAACGTCAGTGCCAGAAACTTCGCCACCGGCATCGGTGACAAGCGAAGTGATTTTTTCTACTGACTCGGTACCCTGCTCTTCGCTAGCATCATTACCGAGAATCCAAACTAATTCGTACTTTCTCAACGATCCACCGTGTTCTTCTAAATTAGCGCGAAACCGATTCAGTCTACCACGCAATTCCCGTGCGTCAGCCCCTATTTTCGCAGTCGAGCGCGCCAGTTCCAAGCCAGTTGTCACATTTTTCTTGTTAACGACGCTAGGAGTCCAATCCTGGCACTGGGAATTTTGATGCGAACTTCGCTACTTCAGCACCTAGATTTGCGAGTTTATTTTCATCGTCGTGAGATTGAAGAGCCTCAAGAATGTACCCGGCGACGTTCTCCATATCGGCAACATCGAATTCACGTGACGTAAGTGCGGGCGTGCCAATTCGGATGCCAGACGTGACCATAGGAGGTTCTGGATCGAATGGGATTGAGTTCTTGTTCACCACCAGTCCAGCTGCGATAAGTGCGGCTTCGGCGTCGCGTCCTGTTAGGCCAAGGGGACGGGTATCGACAAGCATCATGTGATTTTCTGTTCCACCTGAGACGATCCGCAATCCACCGGCCGAGAGACCGCTCGCGAGTGCTTTTGCGTTCTGGACTATCTGATGTGCGTAGTTCCTGAACTCGGGCTGCATGGCTTCCCGATACGCCACTGCCTTTCCGGCAATGGCGTGCTCCATCGGCCCACCCTGCATGTTTGGGAAGACGGCCGAGTTGTATTTGCGTCTGAGATCTTTCGTCGTTAGCGCCATGGCTCCACGAGGGCCGCGCAACGTTTTGTGAGTAGTGCTGGTAACAATGTCTGCGTATTCGACTGGCGACGGGTGCGCCCCACCGGCGATCAGGCCGGCGATGTGTGCCATGTCGACAAGGAACGCTGCTCCGACTGAATCGGCGATTTCTCGGAATCGCTTGAAGTCGATGGTCATCGAGTAAGCGGTGTAGCCGGCGATGATGATTGCGGGCTTGAAGTCAAGAGCCTGCTGCTGCACGACGTCGTAGTCGATCGCTTCCGTATCGGGGTCGACCCCGTAGTGGCCAAATTCGTAGAGCTTGCCGGAGAAGTTGACTGGTGAACCGTGAGTAAGGTGCCCGCCGTGATCGAGTGACATAGCCATGATCTTGTCGCCGGGGTTTGCGAGTGCGAAGAATGCTGCCATGTTCGCCTGTGATCCCGAGTGGGGCTGCACGTTGGCGTGTTCGGCACCGAACAGTTCCTTTGCGCGGTCGATAGCAAGTTGCTCGCTAACGTCGACGTTTTCACAGCCGGCGTAGTAACGCCGACCCGGGTAGCCTTCGGCGTATTTGTTAGTAAGCACGGATCCGGTCGTTTCGAGAACTGCAGCGCTGGTGTAGTTCTCGGAAGCGATCATCACCAGTTGATCTCGCTGGCGTCGCTGCTCGTTTTCTATTACTTTCGCGATTTCAGGATCAAAAGTGGCGACTGCCGACATGGGATCTCCGATACAGGTTCGCTGTGTGATTTAGCACAGAATATGGTCGTTGCTCGCGCCTGAAATGTCGGTGTTCCAGATGGATATCAAACCGTTAATCAGGCACAGCTGATAATTCTATATCCGGGGCCAAATATTCGCTTCATGTTTCCCAAAATTAGCCGAACAATCGCTTCCACTGGTTATGATGGGTTGCCTTGTACGGTACACACGCCGCAAAGCGAAAGCCAAATAGCGTAAGTACAAGAAGCAGATCCAGTGGATTTTAATTTGGAGAATGTATGACCTACCCTTTTTCGACACCGAAGCAGGTGACGAAATACGATGAAATTATTGAAGCTCCGAAACGAGCGATGGTGATTTTCGCTCATCCTGACGATGCCGAGATTGGTGCGGGTGCAACGGCCGCGCTATGGGCTGCGCAGGGAGCAGAGATTACCTACGTTCAGTGCACGACGGGAAGCAGCGGTAGTAACGATATCGAGATGACTTCCGAACGAATCGTGGAGATAAGAGCGGCTGAGCAGCGCGCCGCTGCCGACGCGATTGGCGTTGGCGATATCGTTGTTCTCGATCACCCCGATGGTGAGCTTGAGGCTGATCGGGTTTTCCTGGGTGAGATTGTTCATGCGCTGAGAAAGTATCGACCCGAGGTGGTGTTTACTCACGACCAGCACCGAATAAATGGTTTCCAGCATCGCGATCACCGGCATGTAGGAATTACTGTGCAAGATGCTATTTACCCTTACGCCAGAGACCATCTGCACTTCCCTGAACACCTAGTCGACGGCATTGAGCCGTACAAGGTGAAGCATCTCTTTTTCTGGGGTACAGATCAGTCTAACGTTATTGTCGATGTTTCGGATTCGGTGGATACGAAGATCAAAGCTCTCTCGAAACACGAGAGCCAGCTTCCGGGATTGTCGTTCGGTTCGGACATGGAATTGCGTATGCGGAGTCGACACAGCGATGCCGCAACGGGTTACGGTTTCAAATACGGCGAATCGTTTCGACGCCTGACCGCACGTACTTAGCAGGCAACACTTATTAGAAGGCAAGTTTCTAGTGCCACGAGTCGATATTCACGCTCACATACTTCCGGGGTTGGATGATGGTCCGATAACGGTGGAAGAAAGCCTGGCGATGGCTCGCAGCGCGGCGCGTGACGGAACAGATGTGATCGTTGCCACACCCCACTATAGGGATATGGAGCTTGAACACCAGTCAGGCCGAGTTGTCAGGGAGTTATCCGACACTCTAAATGCTGCGCTCAGAAGCGATTCGGCTCGAAGGAACGCGCCGTCGGTCAGAATTCTGACGGGTATGACGAATCGACTCGATACTTCACTTCCAGACTTGGTCGACTCCGAAAACGCTATTACGCTGAACCGCACGCGGTTCCTGCTAGTCGAACCTCCTTTCAACCGTTTGCCTTCGTACGTCGAAGATGTGATCGGTCGACTGTTGACGCAGCGTCTCGTACCGGTGCTGGCCCACCCCGAACGGAACAACGAATTTCAGCGAGATCCAAAGCGTTTGCAGAGGTTGGTTGATGAGGGTGTGATTGTTCAGATCGCTGCGGGGAGCCTTACAGGGCTGTACGGTTCCGGAGCACGCAGGGCTGCTGAGGGGTTCATCCGTAGGGGTATCGCACATGTTGTCGCGTCGGAGATGCATGCTGATACCTCGCCTCGATCCCCGGTATTGAGCGAGGCGTTCGATATCGTGGCCGACCTTATCGACGATCAGGAGGCTATCGATTTGTTCGAGGTAAATCCCGACATGATTCTTGAGGGCCGTTCGCCTCAACGTGAACGTACTCCAACATCGCGAATTCGTAGGAACTGGATTCGAATGCCAATTGTCGAATTCAGCAACCCGATATCGTTGCGAATGAAATTGCGGTGGAAGCGCCGGTTCCGCAGGCTCAGGCGGCTGACAAGCCGCGGATAATTCGGACGAACGAGGTTATTAGCGGTTCGAGGAAACGGCGCAAGTAACTCGCCACCGCGTACACAGCGATGCCAACCAGCGCGCCACCAATGATATCGGTCGGGTAGAAAATTCCGGCGTAAAGCCTGGAGAAGCCGAACAGTGTCGCTGCTCCGAACATCCACCAACCGAACTTACGATTTACTGTCCATGCCGCAGATGCAGCTGCAAATCCGACTGCGACCGGGTTGGCAGGGAACGACGGATCTGTTGCGGGGTAGAAGAGTAGGTTCAGCTGGTCGCCGTATTCAACGAACGGGCGGGGTCGCTCCCAGGTTATGTTGAATAGCCAAACCACAATGTTCGCCAGCGTTAGCGCGCTGATTCCGACAAGCATCGTGATCTGATACTGCACTCTCTGGGCACGCGTTCTGCCTGAGAACCACAGACCGAACATTGCGAGCGAAAATGCCAGCGGCATCAGATAGTCGCTGGCGATTACTCGCATCAGGTCATCAAACAACTTCACGTTGCCTGATAGGCCGTTCAGCCAGATAACAATGTTGGCGTCGATGTTGCTCACGCCTAAGACCTGCCAAAGATCATTCTGAACAAGCTCCATTTATCTGCGGCGTGGAGCCCAGTACGCCAATCATCAACGATTTCTGATCGCAACGAACGCAACGAATCTGGAAGGTTCGCGAAGTACGACCGAAGCACCATTCCTGCGAGACCGCCGGTTATTTCCAGATCGTTGTCTTTGGCTGTGGCATCCGAAGCGGCGTCTTTCATGAGAATTTTTACGCTGAGGGTGCCGACCACCGCTGAAACTGCGAAAGCCAGAATCGCCGCCAGCGGGAACCAGATTGCCTGCTTGGTGCCGTCGAGTCCTCCGTCGATATCGTTGACGTTACGCGCACCGCCGAGATCACCCCAATCTGCCTGCCCCCACTCACGAGATACAGAGTCAGCTTCCACGCTACCTGCTGCCCATGGACCTTCTATCCAAAGGGGTTGAGCGAAAAACACGGCGATGCCTGCGAGGATGAGCGCGACTCCCAACCAGCGAGTTAGCCTTCGATGTGGAATGAGCCACAAACCACGTATCCCCGAGTTGGACGTGGCAATCTGCAACGTGCCCAGACTCGCCATAAACGCGAAGAAGAAGTAGTGACTCGCGAACACATCCCGTACGATTTCTGGGTCGGTATTCACTTGTCCTCTCCTTACTTGGTTCGGGTGTTGTTCGCCGCTAAAAGTCGTTACCCGCCGGCAGGCGTAACCATCGTGCACCAGTCGGTGTAATTCTCGTTATCGCCAACGACGGCTGAGAAATATAGATCTTGAAGTTTCTTGGTGATTGGTCCGGTATCACCTGAGCCGATCGATCGATTATCCAACTCCCCAACCGATGTTAGGTGGGCTGCCGTGCCTGTTAGGAACACTTCATCGGCGAGGTAAAGCTCGGAGCGGTGGATATGGCGTTGAACCACTTCCATACCAAGCTGTTCTTTCGCCAGCTGGATTACTGAGTCCCGGGTGATACCGAGAAGGCAGTTGTCGGTCTCACCGGGCGTACTGATGACGCCATCACGGATCATGAACAGGTTTTCACCCGAACCTTCGGAAACAGTGCCGTCCTGATTGAGCAGAATTGCCTCATCGAAACCGGCGGCGAGCGCTTCGGTTTTTGCGAGGATGCTGGTCGTGTAGAGACCTGAGATTTTGATGCCTGTTGGCATCGATGAGTCCATCGGTCGACGCCACGACGATGTCTGGCATCGAAGTGGTCGACTATTGTCGATGTAGGCGCCAAACGGGAGTATCACGAGCATGAACTCGTCTTCGAGCGAGTTGAGGTTCAGGTTGGCAACTAGCTCCTGTCCCTTGAACGCCAGAGGACGGATGTAGACGTCCTCGCTAAAGCCGTTTTTCTCTAGGAGATCAGTTGTTATCTTGCATAGATCGTCGACTGAGTACGGTAGTTCGATTCGTAGAATTTTGCAGCCGCGAAGAAGTCGCTCGTAGTGTTCTTTTAGTCGAAATATAGACACTTTACCGAGGCGTTCGTTCCAGTTGCCTCGGATGCCTTCGAAGACCGCCGTGCCGTAGTGCAGAGCGTGAGTCTTGACGCCTACCTTCGCATCCTCTTCAGGAACTTGCTTCCCGCCGAGGAATGCCCAGGTCTGTTGCGTCATGATTTTTTCTCCTCAATATGTAAGAACGCCCGCAACCTCTGCTCCCTTAGTGAAGGGATTTTGCAGATAGCGCGGGCGTGTCAACTCAAATAAGTAGCTGCACTCTGTTAATGGCTTCTCGGATCAGCCAGTCGCCAATTATACGAACGATGGGGCAAGCAACAAGACCTATTTACGTTCTGTAACGTGTATTCGTCTCAGTACTCGCCCCGTTATTCGCTCTGGCACTCGCTAGTTAGTGTGTCGCAACCGCACGTTCGGCGATGTAATCAAAATTGATATCTTCGCCCAACCCAGGAAGAGTCGGCATGGGGATAAAGCCGTCCTCGTCCATCGGATCAACGATGCTGTTCAGGTGACTCGGCACCTCATCGTAGTCAACGAACGGGTGAAGCAGTCCTCGCTCGTACCAGGTTGTGTTCGATATGCCACCGATGACTGCCAGATTTCCCGCTCCACCGCCGTGGATTTCACAGTCCATGTTGAAAGACTCAGCGAGGTGAGCGCACTTCATGGCGGGTCCGATGCCGCCAACGTCAGCGACGCCGACGCGAACGATGTCGCATGCTTTGGTGGCAATCCACTCCGCTCGTGTGTGGTGCTTGCCGTAGGCATACTCGGGCCCGATTATGGGAATTTCGAGCTGATCGGCAAGCCAGCGGTAAGACTCGGTTGAGTGTTCGTCCATCGGCTCTTCGTACCAGTAGTAATTGAGCGCCTGAATGCCCTTGCCGAGGGCTAGTGCGTCCATACGGGAGTACCAGTGATTGGCGTCGAGCATCAGCGGGAAGTCGGGTCCGACTGCCTCACGAACGGCTGCGCAGGCCTTTATATCCATCTCGACGCTCGGGGCCCAGGTGACCGGAGGCATCCATGTGTGGAGCTTGATCGCCTTGTAGCCCCGTTCGACCATCCATTCAGCGAATCGACCGTAGTCTTCCGGGGTTGCGAGCCCGCTGTCCATTTCGTCGCCGCACATGGTCGATCCGTACGCGAGGACTTTGTCGCGGTAGCCGCCGAGCATCTTCCATACGGGTGTGTTTTGTGCTCTTCCAACGAGATCCCAGAGTGCCATTTCAGCAACTGCCATCGAGCGGTCGGTGAGATTTGCACCACTTCCGCGCTGCCACTTTGCGAGATTGATCCAGAGCTTTTCACGATCCTGAGGATCCTCGCCCATGAAGACCTTTTTCACGAAGTTTTCGATGATGTACGGGCGAAGTCCTTCGGGGGAACCGAACGAGTAGCCGGAATTGCCTTGGTCGTCGGTGATCGTGAGGAGCGCCTCGGTGGTGTCGTGTTCGGATCCGGGATGAGTATGCCCATCGGTGTCGTTGACCTTCTTTGAGGTCGATTTGAACGTGGTTACTTCGATTTTCTCGATCTTCATATTGGCATCGGGCTTTCGTTGGGTTGAGATTCGACGGAAAGTTGGTGTGTACGGCGTAGAACAATTATTGCCGGTTCGTATCTACAAATTGGCAAGCATTCTAGGCTGATCGGTGAGTGCAGGTCGAGTATTTGTGCCATACTCTCGCCTCATTACGCCATCGCATGTACGGAGCATAAGTGAGTGTCCGAGCCGCCAGACATCCCGGATGAAGACCTGCAGGCATCGACCGTTGATGACGGCGGTGCGCGCAGCTATTTGACCCAGGCGTTGGCTCTGGTCGGGATAGTGGTGCTCACGGTAGTGATAACTCTCTGGGTAACTCGGGATGGTGATCAGGATGATGTCGGGATTCTTATTCCGACCCCGGCTCCGGTTACTTTTCAGGTTTCGGGCGAGGTGATGCGACCGGGTGTTTACTCGCTCGACGGTGAGCCGCGGGTTAACGATGCGATTGACGCGGCTGGTGGGCTTACGCCTGATGCGGACGGGAGTCGACTGAATCTGGCGCTACGCGTTCGGGATGGAGCGAAGGTTGTTGTTCCCGGGATCGGTTCGGTTGAGGTTCTGAATTCTGGTGATGGGGTCGTAGAGGCTGCTGCGGGATCGGGCGATTCGGGCATTTCCATCGGAGCCGTGGGTGGTTTAATCGATCTCAATACGGCCACAAAAGATCAGCTCATCGCCATTCCCGGCGTTGGGGATGTGAGGGCCGATTCAATCATTGAGTGGCGGACAAATAATCTAATCAACTCGGCCAGCGATCTGCTTACGATCAGCGGTATTGGTCCTGCGACAGTTGATGCCATCCGTGATCACGTAATCCAGCCGTGAAGCTGCTAAAAGCCGCTGCTGTTTTTACGCTGGGCGTTGCGTTTGAACGCTCGTTCGATACGACACCATCTGGCCTAGAAATCGCATTAGCAATTATTGCTGTCGGGTTGATTCTCGTCGCGGCTTTGTATGCACGTAGGTACGTAGGTGTTGCCGTCCTTTTGATTCTTGCCGTGCTGGGTCTGGCTCGGGGATTTTCTTCAGAGAGCTCCGTGGTTGAAATGTCGTGGGCTGACGTCCCTCGAAACGAGGAGCGGGTGTCGCTGGAGGGAACGCTGCTGAGCGATCCGTCTCCTTCGAACGGTCGAACCAGACTTCGCCTTCAAGTTGCCGCAAACGGCGATTCATCCCGTGGGTATTTCGTCGATGTGTACACCGAACGCCTACACGACCAGACGGACTCGAACAGGCGCTCGGATGACTTCCGATACGGCGATGAATATCGCTTTTCGGGTCGATTCAATCTCGTGACTGATCGGGATGACGTTGTCGGGATCGCTTCAACATCGAGCGTTGAATTGGTGGCAGTTGAAAGTGGCAATGGTATGAGATCGGCTGTTGCGGGTATTCGAGCCGAGGTTTCGCATGATTTGGTCGAGTCGTTAGGATCGAGAACTGGCGGGCTGGCGGCTGCGTTGTTGGTGGGAGATCGTACGAAGTTACTACCCGAAACGATAACGAATTTCCGTACGTCGGGACTCTCGCACGTGCTCGCAATTTCGGGACTCCACATCGCCATGATCGGTGGAATCATCATGGCGATATCGGCGTGGGTGCTTGGACGTCAAAGACAGCTTTACTTGATCGCACCGTTCATTGGTGTTTGGGGCTACGCGGCGCTGGCTGGGCTCACGCCATCGGTTACTCGTGCAGCGATCATGTTCACGGTATATCTGGCGGCTCGGTTGCTTGGCAGACAGCGCAGTGTGCTCCCTCCACTGGCACTTGCAGCGACGATCATGTTGGCGATAGATCCCGCGATTATTAGTTCGATATCGTTCCAACTGAGCTTTGCAGCGGTGCTGGGAATTGCGTTGTTTAGCGCACGATTTGCCGCTCGGGGGAGCGATTGGGTTCAATCTTCGAGACGTATTCCGTCATTCACGAAAAGTCCGCTTACCGGGATTATTTACGGGATGTCCGTTTCGCCTGCGGCGACGATCGCCACGGCGCCGCTGGTTGCGTTTCATTTCGGAGAGATCCCGCTCTGGGGGATTCCTAGCACGTTGCTGATTGTGCCTGTATTGCCGTTGTTCATCGGTGGTTCGGTGCTGGTGGCGGTAGTGGGTGTTTTGACTGATCAGTCGATCGCTTTCGCCGGGTTGATAGCGCACGGAATGGGCAACTACATGTCGTTTGTCGCCGCTATGTTTGCCGAATTACCAGTCGGGCCATTTGCCGCCGACGGTTGGTCGATTCCTTTGATATTTGGCTGGTACGGACTGGTTATTTATCTGGTGAATCGTCGGGAAGCTCAGGCAAGGTTCAGGCGCATGATTGGGGCGTGGCGAGTCAGCACCAACAGCGTCCGGACTTCCGGGGGCGCTCAGAGGGTCAGCGTGCGGAAAGCGCTGTATGCGGTCGTGGCGATATGGGTTGTGGCGGGAGTGTCGCTTGTCGGATTCGTTGTTAGCGAGCCGGCCTCAATGGATCTTCGTGCAACGTTCTTCGAGACCAACCGTGGCGACATGATTTTCATCGAAACGCCGTCGGGGGCAAGGCTATTGATCGACGGTGGTGATGATCCGGATCTCGCGGTTGCGAATATCGAGTCGGTGTTGCCTCCACTGGACCGCCGAATCGATGTGTTGTTGTCGACACATCCGGATGCCGATCATCTTGGTTCTCTTCAGCGGATCGTGGAACAGTTCGACGTTGGGGTGATCGTCGATTCGGGTGTTGTGCACGATTCGAATATCTACACGAGTTGGGCGCGGTTGATCGCCGGTGATGAGCGGGTTGTGACCGCGCAGCCGAGGCTTGTGGTAGCGCTGGATCAGGACGTTCGGTTGACGGTACTACAGACACGGTGCGTGGTAGTGGAATGCTCTAACTTCAACGACGAAGGCGTAGTCGCTCGACTCGAGTTTGGCGACGTTTCGTTCATGCTTACAGGGGACGCTACGTCGGGCGCAGAAAACGATCTGATGTTGACGGGCGAGCACTTGAAATCAACGGTGCTGAAGGTTGGACATCACGGGAGCGGGACGTCGACTTCTGCGGGATTTCTTGATGCGGTTGATCCTGCGTTGGCTGTTGTCACGACCGGAATAAAGAACCAGTTCGGTCATCCGCACGAGGACGTGATTGCGCGACTAATTGATCGACTGCCAGAGGGCGCGGTTTTTGTTACGCGAGAGCGCGGGACGGTGTTAGTGATTACGGACGGCGAGCGGGTTTGGGTTGAGGTGGGGCAGTAGATGCGTGCTTGGGAGGCGTTGCCCGACACCGGCCCCACCGAAGGTCTCTCCACTTCGGTCGAGACGTTGTGAGCCTACCGCGTGTCCCTTCTCCCAGCGGGAGAAGGTTAGGTTGAGGGAGATACCTACGAAATTGAACAATTATTGAGCTAGAGCGTTTCTCCCTCACCCCAGCCCTCTCCCGCTGGGAGAGGGAGTAAATTCGGACCAGCCTCTAGCTCCACGCCACTGTTACGGGGTCGGGGGTGCCGTCCCAGCGGGAGGGACCCTGGGCTCGCATGACGGCGATTCGCTTTACGACTTCAGGGTTGCCGAGTCCGTGAAGTGGCTTGCCAGTGAGAATGTTCACAGCGTTTTCGCCCCAGCGAGTAGCGCCTGCAATTCCGCTTACGTCTGATGTTCCTGCAATGTGCGGGGTGATCGTCAGGTTGTCGATTTTGAGCAACGGGCTTTCAGCATCGAGCGGCTCGACCTCTGTTACGTCGATTCCTGCGGCAATAATCTCGCCGGTCTGGAGTGCTTCCTGCAGTCCGCCTTCATCGACGATTGGGCCCCGTGCGCAGTTGATGAATACCGCAGTTGGCTTCATCTTCCTGAATGCATCGATGTTGAAAATATGGTTCGTCTCGACGGTAGCCGGGGAGTGAACGGTGAGATAGTCGGATTCAGCAAGAAGCGTGTTAAAGTCGACCATCTCTACGCCAACGAGGTCGGCGGCGGTCTGTGGGACGTACGGATCGTGGGCGATGATTCTTGCAGGACCGAACCCGCGGACCCGGTTGGCGAATCCTTTGCCGATACTGCCGAGTCCGAAAATGCCGACCGTGTTGCCGGCGATCCGTCGAAGCTGACCACGCATTGCCTCGAGCTCTTCGGGGCGATCTGACCACGCGCCAGCCTTCATTGCTGCGTTCTGTTCGGAGACCTTGCGGGTGATCGAAAGCAGCATTGCCATTGCGTGGTCGGCGACCTCGCTTGTGTTGATGCCGGGTGTGTTGGTTGCGCAGATTCCGAGCTCGGTCGCAGCATCGAGATCGATTGAGTCGACTCCAACTCCGGATCGACCGACCATCTTCAGTCTTGGCAGAGCTTCGAGGACTTTTCGGGTCGTGTGCGGAACCGTGCCTACCATGATGACATCGGCATCTTTAGCAGCCGTAATCACTTCGTTCTCGGTTCTTGCTGGCACCCATTCGACCTCGATACCGGCGTCTTTGATCACGTTCAACGTGAGGTCGCTCGGGGGTCGGTTGTACGTCGTGATAACGACCTTGAAAGCCATTTTCTATCTCCAGAAATTTAGTGGTTACGCTGCGAGTTCAGGTGCGGGCAGAAGGTTACTCCTGATAGTGGGCGGGTGCTGTCGTGTCACGGGTTTCGTTGCCGCTATTGAAGATCGCCAGACGTTGGCACACAATGCTGCGATCAATCCCGTTTGAAATCTGGATCCTCAGGAGTCTTGCAGCGTGACATCCCAGTACGAACCTCTTATCGAACCCGGCCGACTTCTCATCAACATTCCGGTGCCGATGCGGGACGGCGTGAATCTTTCAGCCGATGTGTGGCTCCCTGATAGTTCGCAAGGCGACGGCCCGTGGCCGGTGCTTTTACTCCGCACAATCTACGACAACCAGGAACCTCGTTACATTAGTTGGGCCAGGCGATTTATCGAACTCGGGTACGCCGTGGTGATGCAGGACTGCCGGGGTCGGGGTGATTCAGGTGGTGAGTGGGAGCCTTACGTTTGCGAGTACGAAGACGGCTTCGACACGCACGAGTGGGTCGGTGAGCAGTCGTGGTGCGACGGTAATGTCGGCACGTTCGGACTTTCGTATCCGGGTTTCACGCAAACGCTTCCGGCGGCACTTCAGTCGAAGTATTTGAAGGCTGTTGCACCCATCGCTTCGCAGCAGGACAACTACGGGCATCACCGGGTGAACGGCGTCATTCACCACAGCGTTTCACTGACGTTTTTGAACATGCTGGGCCACTCGATGCAGAGTGAATCGCTGAAGCATTTCGACCAGCAGGAATTTTTCAAGACGCTGCCGATCGACACGGCGATGGAGGTGATTACGCCGACTCATCCCTACTACAAGGGCGTGGTCGAGCATGAGCAGTATGACGACTGGTGGGACTCTTACAGTCTGCGCAACAAGTACGGAGATATGGCGGTGCCTTCGTTGTTCATCACCGGCTGGTTCGATTCGCTTTCGCACGAAAATTTCAAGCTGTTCAACGGCTGGAGCAAAGGTGCGGCGAACGAAGATGCTCGGAAGAAGACGAAGCTGATTGTGGGTCCGTGGAGTCACCAGGTTTCGCCGTGGGGTCGAACGGTGCTGACCGCTGATCATGAATATCAGGATCGAACGTTCGGTGAACAGGGATTGTGGGACGTGATCGATATGCACACCCACTGGTACGACCAGCGGTTGAAGGGAATCGACACTGGAATCGACGATGAACCGCCGATCAAGCTATTTGTGATGGGTGCGAACGAGTGGCGGTACGAGCACGAATGGCCGCTGGCTCGGACGGAATGGATGAAGTTCTATCTGCACAGCAATGGCGATGCCGATGGAGATGGCGGGTGGCTGTCGACTTCATTGCCAGCGTACGGCGAGGAAACTGACGGTTACACATACGATCCTGCGAATCCGGTTCCCTCATGGGGTGCGCAGTACCAGAGCTTCGATCTTTGTGGTCCTCGGGATCGGACCGAGATCGAGCAGCGAGAAGATGTGCTGACGTTCACGACGGAGTCGCTGACTACTGATATCGAGGTGACGGGTCCGATTTCGGCGACGATATGGGCATCTTCGGATGCGGTTGATACTGATTTCACGGCGACATTTGTTGATGTTGAGCCTGACGGCGCTGGTACGGAAGAACAAGCAATCATTTTGTGTGAGGGCATCGTTCGTGCGCGCTTCCGGAACGGAACTGATAATCCGGAGATTATGACTCCCGGCGAGGTTTACGAGTTCGAAATCGATATGTGGGACACTTCCAACCTGTTCAAGGTCGGCCACCGCATTCGGATTGAAATATCAAGCTCGAACTTCCCGCGATATAACCGGAATTTGAACAGCGGGAATCCGATAGCGACAGACACCGAAATTTCGATCGCCAACCAGACGATCTATCACGACTCGGAGCACCCGTCGTACGTAACGCTGCCGGTGATTACTCGTTGAACCTGCGGATCGGTTCTGCTTCGTCCCAACAGGGGATGCAGAACCGCTGTCCCTCTTCCTCATGCCAGTGGACTTCGCACATCGGGTTTTTACAATTTCGGCACCAACGTACTCTTCGACCATGTGAGTGATCATCTACCACGTGGCAATCCTGTGAAGTTGCTGTTTGCATCATTATTTGCGCTCCTTTAGCAGCGAACAGTGATTTAGGTTTCGGACCTCGGGCACCGCTAGTTCGACTCGGGGGCCATTCGACGACCCAAATCGATCCTACTTTTCTACCGCGGAGTTTTCCATCACTCAGACTGTGGCGGATCCACTGCTGGCTCCGCCCCATGCGGGCAGCGGCCTCAGCGACGGAAATGAGATCCAAATTCATAATTATATTATATAGCGACTCCGCAATAGTTTCCACCACGACTCGGAGCACCCGTCGTACGTAACGCTGCCGGTGATTGCACACTCGCACTGATGTAATAGACTGGCGGTATGTCGACACCAAGACAGCGACCCGACCAAAATTCTCCGCACGCTGGCCGTAGCGAGAAACTTCGAAACGCAAAAGGCGCAGTCCCGACGTACGGTGCAAGCACTTCGGGCATTGGCGAAGCGCCTTCGTCTCGCCTCAAAAAGTTCGGTCTCATCGCTTTGGTCTTCTTCATTGCTCTGTTCATCATCATGGACAGGATTGACCAAGCCAACCAGAACAAGCTCAATCAGACCGGTCCACCACCGACGGCCGCGGTGCCTCCCAGGGGTTGATCGCTCCCTCCACGCGTCCCCACTCCACCGAAGATCCCTCCGCTACGCTGCGCTGCGGTAGGGATATCGGGAGTTGGCCATTTATCGTTCGGAATCTCGTCCCTAGTGCAATAGACTGGGTAAATGCCAGCAGAACAAGACCCACCGAAATCTGACCCTCAAGAGTCGACAGACCCTGAGGAGGATGGATTTCAGCGAGCAAAAAGGCTCGATCCCGGGACTCCTGAGTCCGGCGAAGAAATCCAGCTCAACCTGAAAAAATTCTCCCTGTATCTGGGAGCAATCTTGCTTTTTGCGGTAATCGCAGCGGCATTCAAACAGTTCGTAGCCGGCAATTAAGTAGCCCCTGCGAGTGACGCACTACCCGCCAAGCGAATAAACTCGCTCGGCAATGACGACTTCACAAACTTCCTCCCAACCCCAGTACGGCGTTCATGCTTTGCGCGACGTGATGATGCCGATGCGCGACGGCGTACATCTGGCAACCGATATTTATTTACCGTGCCACGGCGATGGGACCGTTGTCGATGCAAGCGAGGCAGTTCCAGCGCTGCTGGTTCGCACTTCGTACGATAAGACCGCTCCTGAATGGGACGATGTGATTCCTTATTACGTACGTCGTGGGTATGCGTTCGTTGTGCAGGATTTGCGATCGCGGTTCCGCTCAGAGGGCGACGGGCACTACTACCACACGATAAATCCGTGGGAGGGCGACGACGGTTACGACACCGTCGAGTGGCTCGCCGAGCAGGATTGGTGCTCGGGCAAAATCGGAACACTTGGATCTTCGCACCGCGCGATCACGCAAACGCAATTGGCGCTTCGTAAGCCGCCGCACCTCGCTGCAATGTGGGTCGAAGCGGGGCCGACTGACATCTACAGGCACGAGGCTCGTGAAGGCGGGGCGATGTCGCTTCAGATGTTCGGAGCGGCGCACCTGCATGCACTCGATAGTCATGAGGTGGGTCACGATAAGGAAAAAGCGAAGATCATTCTCGATGCCATGCGTGACATGGCCGATTGGATTCAACGCTTCCCGCTGAAACCAGGCGAGACGGCGTTGCGGGTGGCTCCGGATCTCGAGAAGACAGTTTTCGACTACTACTACCGGGGCGAGTATGACGAGTGGTGGGCGCAGGAAGCGGCGAACCAGGAGCCGTTCTTCGAAAATCACGCCGATGTGCCGATGACGGTTACGTGCGGGTGGTACGACAACTTTGTCGGCGCAACTGCGAACTATTTTGTCGAGATGAACAAGCAGAACGAATCGGCTACTCGTTTGGTGCTAGGCGCCTGGTGACACGGCGGAATGCGTGCCACCGGGTCGTGGCATGGGAATACGGACACTGGGCGAGAGAGTGTCTGGGGCAATGAGATTTACAACCCCGAACGATTGGCGTTTTTCGATCAGCATCTGAAGGGCATGCCGGCCGCCGAAAACGATTCTCCAGTGCGTATTTACGTGATGGGTACGGGGGATGGCAAGAAGACCGCCGAGGGCAATTTGAACCACGGCGGCTACTGGCGTGACGAGGAGGAATGGCCGCTTGCGCGGGCGCAGTTCCAGACGCTTTACCTACATGACGACGGCTCGATGGATTCGTTTGAGGCGATGGAAGCGGATAGTTCGATCACATATACGTACGACCCTGAGCACCCGGTGCCGACGATCGGTGGGCAGCTCGTGGGAATGTTCAAGATCGCATCGCCCGAAGAGGGTGGACCAGCGTTAGATGAGGTTCCTGATTTTCTGGATCAGTGGACGCTGGCCAGAAATAGCTTGACCGAAGTCATCGCCGCTGGGGGCTTTCACCAGAAGGAAGGGCCGGAGTGGATCGGCGCAGAGGAGCCGTATCTGTTGCTGAAGGATCGACCTGATGTGCTGGCGTTCGAGACGGATCCGCTCGAGAACGAGACCGAGATGACGGGCGAGGTGATGATCAAGCTGTGGGTTTCATCGACGGCGTTGGACACTGATTTCACGGTGAAGCTGATCGATGTGTATCCAGCGAGCGATGACTATCCGGAGGGCTATCACCTGAACCTGACCGACACGATTTTACGTGCCCGTTACCGCAATTCGTGGACCGAACCGGAGATGATGACTCCGGGCAAGCCGGCCGAGATAACGATTACGCTGTGGCCGACGTCGAACGTGTTCAAGAAGGGTCACCGGATTCGTTTGGACGTTTCGAGTTCGAACTTTCCTCGGTTCGATGTGAATCCGAATACGGGCGAGCCGGTGGGTCGTCACACGAAGATGATCTCGGCGGATAACACGGTCCACACCGGGGCGGATTATCCGTCGAGGATTGTGCTGCCGATTATTCCTGCGGTGTAGTGGGTTCGCGACAGCAAACTTTCGAATTCCCGAGCGGAGTCAGCGGAGTCGAGGGATCTGGGGCGTGGGTCGCGCTCGGGTGTTGGCGGGGATGATCAATGAATCCGCCGAGGTCCCTCTACTTCGCTTTGCTTCGATCGGGAAGTCAGATGATGCAAGAGGCGAGAGATGTCTGTGTGTGATCGATTCTCCCTCACCCCAGCCCTCTCCCGCTGGGCGAGGGAGTAATACGCCCTAGCTTCCTGTTGAGCGGTAGTGCTTTACGCCGAAGCGCCAGAACTGGAGGGTGAGGGCTAGGAAGGTGAAGCCGATTAGTGGGCATAGGTACTGGAACGCCAGTGGGGTTCCGAGCGCATCAGTTCGACCCAGAATAGCGAGCGTTGGGAAGTACGAAATCGTCGCAAGCGGCACGAAGAATATGAAGAAATTCTGGAACCAAGTGCGGTAAATCGTCACTGGATAGCTTGTCGCAAATACTCCTCCGTAAGTGAGCGAGTTCATGACCTCAAGCGATTCAGTTGCCCAGAATGCCAGTGTTGCTTGAATCACGATCAGCCCGGCAAATAGCGCCGCTCCGCCGAACACGGCGAAGATCACGAGCCCGACTTTCATGACTGTCCAGTCGATTTCTAGCGCGTTTGCTGCCCAGATCAGGATCGCCAATCCTTGTATGAATCTGCCTACACGACGGAGGGTTAATTCCTGTCCAGCCAGCTGAAGTGCGGTCGATCTTGGGCGTGTAAGTAACCGGTCGAAATCGCCCGATTTAACCATCGTCCCGAACACGTCGAAGCCGCGGGTCGCGGCGTCGGATATCGAGAAAGCTATGTTGACGATGCCGTACATGAACGCCACTTCAGCAAGTTCCCATCCCTTGAGCGATCCGAATCGGTCGAACAAGACCAGAACAGCAACAAATTCAACCACTGTCGTAAGGAAATGCGCGAACGAAAGCATTACGAACGACACGCGGTACTGCATCTGGCCACGGACTGAAATTTCCAGAAACCTGAAGTAGACATAAGTGTTGTTTACGATGTTCATCCGCCCTGCACCGTCAGCCTTCGTAGACCTCGCGACAGCATCCATCTGCCGAGCAGAATGAACGCGAACGTCCAGAGCAGTTGGTGACCGAAAAGCAGTCCCAGATCCGACGCCGGCAAGTGGCCGAGATACAGGCGGTAAGGCGTGTCTACGAGTCCACTGAATGGCAGTATTCGGATGATGGTCTGCGCCCATTCAGGGAAGAACGGAATGGGTACGATCATTCCCGAAAACACCATCACGATAGCGGGTGCGAATCCTGAGACTCCTTCGCCCGAGATGGTCCACATCAGTGTGATGCTAATGAAGTTTGTGATCGCACAACTGAGCAGGATTGCACCGATCATGGTGACTCCGAAAGCCAGACCAGCGGCGAGCGAATCGGGTCCGCTCATGTCAAAAAGCAGCGTTGCGATGACCAGTAGAGGGATAGATCGCATGATCGCGGGTGCTGTGCGAAGTGCGATCGCCCGACTGAACCATGCGGTGTACACGTCCATCGGGCGGAGGAGTTCGTAGACAACTCCGCCAGATCGAACGAGCGCTTGCAGGTCACGATCGACGTTCCACGGGAGCATCATGATGAACGCCTGACCTAGCCAGATGTACGTGATCACGTCGGGCTCAGACATCGGTTGTGGCAACGAGCTCGATTCGAAAAACGCCTCGAAAACCATGACAAATATCAGGCCGAAAAATATCTGAGTCGTGAATCCAACGATCGCGGCGGAACGGTACTGCAGCAGGGTTCTGAATCGTGCGCTAATGAGTGCGCCGTAGCCTCTCAAAGGCTGTTCTCCGTGTACATTCGGGCGATGATTTCTTCGATTGGCGGGTTCTCGACGAATAGATAGCGAACCGGGTGTTGGGCGGCGACCTGTGCGATTAATTCTGAAGCTGAGATTTTTTCCGGATTGAAGCTCAGGCGGGTGCGGTGTCCATCTTGCTCAATGATTTTTGCATTGAGACCAGAAACCCTGGCATCTTCTTCTTCGAACTCGACTATAAGTAGCCGTTCGGGAGAGATTTGTTTGCGTAGGGCTGCCAGTGGTCCATCGGAGAGTATCTGGCCGTTTCCGATAACGATTACCCGCTCGCAAAGTGCCTCGATATCGTCCATATCGTGCGTGGTGAGGATTACGGTCAGTCCACGATCAGTGTTCATTTCTCGGATGAAATCTCGAAATACGAGCTTGGAGACGGAATCGAGGCCGACTGTGGGCTCGTCAAGAAACAGAATCGAGGGCCGGTGGAGCAGGGCTGCAACGAGATCGCATCGCATACGCTGGCCGAGGCTGAGCAATCGCACCGGGACGTTCAACAGGGATTCAATATCGAGTCGTTCGACAAGTTCGTCTCTGGTTTTTACGTACTCGTCGGCGTCAACGGCGTAGATGTCGCGCAGTAAGTCGAACGATTCGATCACGGGGAGGTCCCACCAAAGTTGCGTTCGTTGGCCGAACACCACACCGATGCGTTTGACGTGGGCGATTCGATCTTCCCACGGGACGAGTCCGTCGATTTCGCATCGACCGGAGTCGGGATTAAGGATTCCTGAAATTACTTTAATGGTCGTTGATTTGCCCGCGCCGTTGGGTCCGATATAGCCGACGAGTTCGCCTGAATCGATCGAGAACGAGATCCCATCGAGCGCCTTTACGCTGCGGTAGGTACGGCGAGCGACGCCGACCAATGCGCCCCAGAGTCCGGGTCGACGCTCCGGGATTTGGAAGGTCTTGGCAAGATTTTCAACAACAATTTTCGACATTAACTCTGCCCGTGTGCATCTTGGTTTTTGTTAGCAATAAAATTTAAACGCGCGATAGACCGCCCAAAACGGGTGGTCAGGTGTTGTTATGTAGAGCAGTTCCGCCAAAGTGGTGCTGTGATTCGCAGCGGGAGCCACGTTTCGCGCTGGCGGCAGCGCATCGTACATCATTTCGACGCTTAGAGAATATCCCAAAAAAGTAACGCGGATATTACCGGCGTAAACCCCATAACCCAGACGCGAACAGGCGACTGAGTTGCTTCAGTCGCCTGTGTGAAATCTCTGCCTGACGGCTGTTGGTCACCCCAGAGATATTTTTTCTTGCCCAGAAATTGTCGCTGGCGGCTTATTCCTCTTCTTCGCCTGATTGGCGAGCGGCGATAACGTCCTTTGCGGCTTGCGGCGGGACCGCCTCATAGTGATCCATAGTCGCAGTGAAGTCGCCTCGAGCCTGGGTTAGCGATCGCAGGTCGGCGGCGTACCGTTGCATCATCGAAGCGGGCGCTTCGGCGAGGACTTCCGTAAGCCCGTTGCCTTTCGGCTCCATCCCCCCGATTCGGGCCCGGCGTGTGTTGAGATCGCCCATCACGTCGCCGGCGCAATCGTCGGGCACGATAATTCTGAGCTTCATCACGGGTTCGAGCAGAGTTGGTCGAGCATCTCGAACCGCCTGCCTGAATCCCATACTTCCGGCGATTTCGAACGCCATTCCTGACGAGTCGACCGAGTGCGACGATCCGTCTGTGAGCATCACAGCTACGTCGACCACCGGGAATCCGGCAACGACACCGTCCATTGCGGCGTTTCTAATTCCCTTTTCGACGGCCGGAATGAAGTCCTTAGGAACATTGCCGCCAACGACTTTTGATCCGAACGTTATGCCCTTTCCAGCTTCACCGGGCGATATTTCGAGTACAACGTGCCCGTACTGCCCACGTCCACCAGACTGTTTCCTGTGTTTGTAGGACACTGACGTTTGCCCACCGATGGTTTCTCGGTACGGAATGCTCGGCAGTTTGGTGTCGAGATTCACGTCGAATTTTCTTGCGATCCGTTCGATTGCAAGGTCGACGTGTATATCGCCAAGACCATGCAGAATAGTTTCGGAAGTATCGGCATTTCGTTCGATATCTAGAGTGGGGTCTTCTTCAGCCATTCTCGCAAGAGACTCTGCCATTTTGTCGAGGTCGGACTGTCCACGTGGCGTTACTGCCAGTGCAAATACGGGAGCTGGAAGATCTACCCCGCCGAGCTTGATCTCGTTCGCTTTATCACAGAGCGTGTCGAAGGTTTGGGTGTGGTTGAGTCGCGAGATAACACCGATATCGCCACGTATAACGGAATCGACTCCGGAGGTTTCCTTGCCTGCGGCCTGATAGACCTGCCCTATTCGCTCGTTCTCGCCCTTGTTTGCGTTCCAGAGCTGGGCATTGGAGTTCAATGTGGCGCCGTAGACACGGAAGTAGGAGAGCTTTCCAACGAACGGATCGGCGGAGGTTTTGAAGATGAAGTTCGCCTGAGCTCCGGCTGGAACTTCGGGAGCTTCAACGTCGTCAGGTGACGGGAGTAGTTCGGTTATTGCGTCGAGTAGTTCGGTCGATCCTGTGTTGTTAGTTGCGACTGCTGCGAAGATCGGAACAATGTCTCGACTGAGCACTCCAGCCTTGAGGCCGGAGTTTATTTCGTCGGCGGTGAGTTCTTCGCCTTCGAGATACTTCTCCATGAGGTCGTCGTCAGCCTCAGCAATAGCTTCGATAACGGACTCGTCGAGATCGCCGGTCGTAACGGCAGTAAATGATTCGGCATCACCGTCGACCCCGTGAACGGGCACACATTGCCTGCCCCACGATTCGGCGATTTCGGCACATGTTTGCTCGAACGATGTGCTCTCGCGATCAAGTTTGTTGACTACGATCGCCGTCGGTATTCCGAGATCTTGGGCGTAGTGCCACGCCTGCTGCGCTCCAACTTCAATGCCAGATGCTGCTGAAATCACGAGGATTACTGAGTCGGCGACACGAATTCCTGAAAGCATGTCGCCGCGGAAATCTGGATAGCCGGGAGTGTCGAGCAGGTTAATTCGGTGGTTCTTCCACGAACAGGGCAGCACGGCGAGTTGGATGCTTGATCCCCGGCGCTGTTCTTCTGGTTCGTGGTCGGCGTGGCTGGTCTTGTCGTCGACCTTGCCCTGACGGTTTGCACCGCCTGATGTAAAGAAGAGAGCATCAACGAGCGAAGTCTTGCCCGCTCCGTTGTGCCCCGCAAGTGCAACGTTACGAATTTGACTCGTGTTCAAATCAGCCATACCGCGTCTCTCCGATGATCCGAGGCGATGTGGACGATTCCTGCCCCGGTTTAATGGGTCGAGTTCGCTATGAAGGCGATACTAGCAGGTGATTCGGAAAATGGGAGGGAGTTGATCTGAGGAGGGTATGAAAGTCGTTGTAGATGTGCAGTGTTGAATGCAGTTGAGGAGTGGGACAATTGCAAACGTTCACTACTCAGTTCTGTCATTGCGAGGAGGTACGACGTGGCAATCAGTGGTCGATTCCCAAAGATCTTTCGATAAAGCCGTCAACGTTGACGGCTAGAGCGGTGGTTAATCACGATTCGACGTTGATTGCCACGTCGCTCGTACCTCGCTCCTCGCAATGACAGATGGGGATGACGTGGCTGTTGCGGGAAGTGGTTTGCTTGTTATCCGCTGAGTTCGAGATACTGAATCCAGTTCGACTTCGCTCAGGACAGGCAAGTTCAGCATGACGATGCGGATGTTCGTAGCTCTCTGTCCTGCCTCCTTCCTTCGGAAGGGACTGAGGGAGGGTAGATTGCAGCTCGGTGACAAGTCGTCCGACGACGCCAGAACCAAACGAGATTGCCGCTGCGACAAGTCATCCGATGACGCCCGGAGCTTAACGAGATTGCCGCTCGCGACCAAGCCATTCGATGGCGCCCGGAGCAAACGCCGCTTAAAAGTTGACGGGGCCGGAAGTGACAGCAAAATAAACTGGTCACAACCGGCCCCGTCAGACGGATGAGGAGACCGTTCGGCCCGAAGGCCTACAAATCGTCTACTCGACGTTGGCCCATCCCTATCATCACCTGACGCTAGCGCCGAGTAATTGAACCGCCTCGTTTCCGTCTGGTATCTATAAGAACACTCTCGTATAAGCCCTAACCATGACGTTTGTAGGAATCGTCTTAGAACACCTATTTCAAACCTTTGATACACAAATTTCCTCATCGTTCGAGATTGAGAGCCAGAATTAGTTTGCATAGAGGGTCGATTTAGAGTTACGCTGTAGAGGAAATGATATTTCTTCACTCGTCGCTCACCGACTGCCTCTGTTGCTGTACCACCTCTGGGAAGATGGCTGGTTAGTCCGCGCACGAGAAACTACGAACCAATCGCCTTCCCTCGCCTATCGCAAGCGAGGGTTTTTTTTGGCGAAAATTAGTTCCGATAAATACTTCTATACATGACATCAGTTACGCAAAAAAAACCTTCGTTCTTTAGCTTTCCGCACCCCATGAACTCGAGCGTCGCTCGCGTGGTGGCGGCGGGAGTGGTGATCATGGCTGTAGCGACGATTCTTCTCGACCAGCCGTGGATAACACTCGTGCTGTCTTTTGGATTCATAGCTCGTGTTGTAGCCGGGCCACGAATCAGTCCCCTGGCGATACTCGCTACTAAAGTGATCGTTCCAAAATTTGGATTGCCATACCGACCGGTAGCCGGCCCACCGAAGCAGTTCGCTGCTGCTATCGGAATTGCGTTTAGCGTTTCGGCAGCGATTCTTTCGCTGGGATTCGGCTTAACTGGAATCTCTTACATCGTTCTTGGTGGGTTAATTTTCGCAGCAGGGCTTGAAGCAGTAATTGGATTCTGCTTGGGATGCCAAGTTTTCAGCATATTGATGAAACTCGGAGTCATTCCCGAAAGCGTCTGTGAAGACTGTGCCGATTTCGGTAACCGTGCCAAGCGCATGGCTGCAAGGGGCCTACGCCCAGATGGAACACCGCTACTCGATTAGACGGCGATTTACATGTTGAGATAAGTAAAAGCCTGACCGGTTGGTCAGGCTTTTTTTGTGTCTACGGGCGCTGACGGAATTTTGTCATTGCGAGAAGCGAGGCACGAGTGACGCGGCAATCAGCGAGCAATTACCAAACGACGATCGATTCAGGAAGTTACCTACGTGAGCAGATAGTGGAGATGTTCCCTCACGATCATGATTGCCACCCATTCGGCTCCGCTCAGGGCAGGCTATGTCGGACTCCTCACAATGACAGGGGTAAGGACGACCACCGGCGTCATCATTCCGATTAAGCCGACTACCACCGCCCCCAGAAAACCCGGCCCCGCCGGCGGTTAGGCTTCGCCGCGGGATTTGTAATCTTCGAAAAGCTTCCAAGTATTGTCGTTGAAGGGGTAGTACTTGCCGGGTGATCCGGGGTTCTTACGAAGTTCCTTTTTGATTACGACCTCGACTTCTTCGCGTTCTGCTGCGATTTCGAGCACGCGCTCTGCCATTGCCGCTGGAACCACCACGACCCCATCGTCATCGCCAATGATTGCGTCGCCGGGTCGAACCACGACGCCACCACACTCGATCACATCGTTCACACCCCACGGCTGCATGACCGCTGGACCCTGCTTTGCCGTAGAAGAGTGTGCGAATACCGGGAAGCCGTAATCCTTCAGCTCTGCGGTGTCTCGAACTGAACCGTCAGTAACGAGTCCGCCGACTTTCAGTTGGGCAAGGCGGTAGAACTTGATATCACCACCGACCGATTCCCACGGCCCGACCGACGAAGCGACCAGCACTTCGTTGGGTCCGCACAGTTCGAACGCCACGTACTCGGGCGATTCTTCCGCCTTTGCCTTGTCCTTAAGTATGTCGGGACGATGAGGCACAAATCGAAGCGTCACTGCCCTACCGACCATCTTCTGTCCGGGGAAGATTGCACGTGCCCCGTGGATCATCGATTGCGGCCAGTTGTCGACCCACAGACCGTCGATGAGAGTCTGGGTGGGTAGTTCGCCGAGCTTGGCGAGAATCTCGTCTGAAATTGCGGGTTCGGTTGTCACCGTTTTCTCCAATTGGCTCTAACTAAATCGATCCAAATAATATGGCTATGAGCCCTGCTTGAACTTGTCGAGAACTGAGACTAGCGCAGCGCTTGCTGGCACTGGAATATCGGCTTCGCGACCTATTCTTACGACGGCTCCGAGGATGTCGTCGAGTTCGAGGGGTTTGCCGTTATCGAGGTCGTACTGAAGCGACGCCTGTGTTTCTTCCGCTTCGCCAATTGCGGATTCCAGCTTCGATTCAACGCAGCGTGGCGGGAACGTGACGCCCTGTGACTGCCCTACTGCCACGATTTCTTCCATCACCGTTCGAACCGTGTGTTCGCCGTGCGGGCTTGCAAGAACTTCGACGAACGTAGCACGGGCAGCCGCCATTACGCTTCCGATCGAACCCACACTCACCATCTTGGTCCAGAGTGTGTCGACGATATTGCTCGACACTTCAACCTGCATTCCTTCTCGGTCGAAAAGCTTACGAATCACTTCGGTGCGGTCGGTAGTCGAGCCGTCAGTTTCGCCAAACTCGATCGTCGCTGTCGCACCACTCTGGTGAATATGACCGGGGCCGGCTATTCCGGTTTCGATGTAGGTTGCACCTTGAAGAACGTGCTTTTCGCCGAACGCCTCGCCGAGGATTTCTCCAGCAGTAGCGCCATTCTGAATCGTGAGAATGATGGTGTTCTCGCCGATCATTGGCTTCATCGTAGGGAAGGCCTCTGCGTTCGAATATAGCTTTATACAGTGGAGGATCAGATCGACCTCGCCGATAGTTGAGGGGTCGTCGGTAACTGGAACTTTCACATTGAAATTACCCCAGTGGCTATCGACCTGCAGACCGTTCGATGCGATGGCGTCGCCATGCGCGCCACGAGCTATCAGCGTTACGTCCTCGCCTTGATTTGCAAGCAAGCCACCGAAGTAGCCGCCAACCGCGCCTGCACCCATTACCGCTATACGCATTGCCTGTACCTGATCCATTTCAGCATTCGTTGGTGGTGATTTTCGCCGACAACATTATCGGAATGTTCGGCTATTTGGTTCGTTTCGATGACGCTACTTGTCACCTAATCACTGCTATCAATCGCGCTGAAATCGATTCGATAGAGAGATTTTCCATTGGAAAGTGGAATCCGCTGCTAAAATCGTTGGTCGATTCACCAAAGGAAACAGTAATTTGACTCAATCTACTCTCGTTCGATCAGGCGACCGCTCGGCAGCTGAACAGCGACCGGTTAAGATCACCCCCGGTTACGTACCTGACGCCGAGGGTTCGGCTCTCATCGAAACCGGCAACACGATAGTGATGTGTGCAGCCACGGTTGAGACGAGAGTTCCACCGTGGATGCGTGGCAAAGGAACGGGATGGGTCACGGCCGAGTACTCGATGCTTCCCCGGTCTACTCGCGAAAGAGTGCGACGTGAGCGCAGCAAGGTTGGCGGACGAACGCAGGAGATCCAGCGTTTGATTGGCCGGGCATTACGGTCGGTTACAGATCTTTCAGCTCTCGGTGAGATTTCGATTCTGCTGGACTGTGACGTATTACGGGCCGATGGTGGCACTCGCACCGCTTCTATTACTGGCGCTTATGTGGCGTTACATCAGGCGCTATCGGGATTGCTTGAGGCTGGCACGATCGAGTCGATTCCGCTACGAGATTCGATTGCGGCTATCAGTGTTGGCATGGTGGACGGCGCTGCTGTTCTCGACCTCGACTACAACGAGGATTCATCAGCAGACGTCGATATGAACGTTGTTATGACCGGTAGCGGGGAGTTCGTTGAACTTCAGGGCACCGGCGAAGAGGCGACGTTTACTCGAGACCAGCTCGACGAAATGCTGGGGCTTGCTGAGACAGGAATTGAGAATTTGCTGGTGGCGCATAAATCGGCGTTGGGTCTCTAGCACTTAGCTTTAATTCACCACTTAATTTGATACGGACTGCCAAAAACGGCAGTGAAATAAGTACGAGACACGAACAAAACTATGGCGAAAATTACATCAGTTCTCGGGCACGAAATCCTCGACTCTCGGGGCAACCCAACGGTGGGCGCAACGGTCGTTTTAGATGACGGCACTACCGCTTCGGCTGCTGTTCCTTCAGGAGCCAGCACGGGAAGTCGTGAGGCGGTCGAGCTGCGTGACGGAGACGCGAAACGATTCGGGGGCAAGGGCGTGCTGAAGGCTCTTGGTGCGGTCAACGGCGAGCTTGCGAAGGCTGTCACTGGGCTTGAGGCGACCGACCAGCGAGCGATCGACCAGGTGATGATCGATCTCGATGGTACCGATAACAAAGGTAGAGTCGGTGCGAACGCAATTCTTGCGATATCGCTTGCGGCGTTGAGGGCCGGAGCTGTCAGCTCAGGCAAGGAAGTTTTCCAGCACATCGCCGAGCTTGCAGGAAACGATTCGCCTACCGAGCTTCCCGTACCGATGTTCAATGTTTTGAATGGCGGAGCCCACGCTATGGGTTCAACCGATTTTCAGGAATTCATGGTTGCTCCTGTTGGCATCGAGTCGTTCTCTGAGGCACTGCGTTGTGGCGCTGAGATGTACCAATGGCTGAACAAGAAGCTCCACGCCGACGGTCACGCAACGACAGTTGGCGACGAGGGTGGATTTGCTCCACAGGGGTTAACGAACCGGCAGGCGCTTGAGTACGCCACGGCTGCAATTGAAGGTGCTGGATACAAGCCCGGTGAAGATGTTTACATTGCCCTCGATCCTGCGTCATCCGAGTTTTACGTCGACGGCGTTTACGATCTTTCGCGTGAAAGTCGCAAGCTTTCCAGCGAAGAGATGGTCGACGAGTACGCGACGCTCGCCAGGGACTTCCCGATCTACTCGGTCGAGGATGGACTGGCTGAGGACGACTGGGCCGGATGGGAAGTGCAAACCGCGAAGACCGGAGATCGCATCCAACTCGTAGGTGACGATCTTTATGTGACTCAGGCTCGGTACGTCCAGCGGGGAATCGACACCAAAGCTGGCAATGCCGTGCTCGTGAAGCTCAACCAGGTTGGCAGCGTTTCCGAGACGCTCGATACGGTAGCCCTCGCGCAATCATCAGGTTTCGGAGTTGTGATTAGTCATCGCTCGGGCGAGACTGAAGATACTTCCATTTCGGATCTGGCTGTCGGTACTTCTGCCGGGCAGATCAAAACTGGCGCACCTGCTCGAAGCGAGCGAATAGCGAAGTACAACCGGCTGCTTCGTATCGAGGAGCTTCTCGGAGATAAGGCACAATACGCTGGCAAGCGGGTTTTGCCGACTCAGGGCAACTGAGCGATTTCACAACGAAATCCCTGATATAAAGCAGTGGCAGTGCAAAAAGTCGAAAAGTAGGTAGTGGAGAATGGCAAAAACGAAGATTGGGATCAACGGATTCGGTCGCATAGGTCGGCAGGTATTCCGCACTATTTCGGAACGACACCCCGACACGCTTGAGGTGGTCGCCATCAACGATCTCGGTGATGCAGCGACGAACGCTCACCTGTTCAAGTTCGACTCCACATATGGTCGGTACTCGGGAACCGTTGAGGCTTCCGACGATGCGTTGATAATCGACGGTCGGACGATTACGTCGTTCTCCGAGCGTGATCCTTCGAAGATCAACTGGGGTGATGCCGGTGTCGAGTTGGTGATCGAGTCGACAGGGTTCTTCACCGACGCAACTCAGGCGGCTGGCCATCTCAAGGGTGGAGCCAAGAAAGTTATTATCTCGGCCCCTGCGAAGAACGAAGACATCACTATGGTGCTTGGCGTCAACGACGATAAGTATGATCCTGAGGCGCACAACGTTATCTCAAACGCCTCGTGCACGACAAACTGCGTGGCTCCGATGGCGAAAGTACTACACGACAGCTTTGGCATCGAGTCGGCGTTGATGTCGACTATTCACGCTTACACGAACGACCAGAAGATTCTCGACCAGGTCCATGACGACCTACGCCGAGCACGTGCGGCAGCGAACAGCATCATTCCGACTACTACCGGGGCGGCAAAGGCCGTTACGCTTGTGATTCCGGAGCTGGCGGGCAAGATCGACGGTATGGCGTACCGGGTTCCAGTCATCACCGGATCGGTTACCGATCTCACTGTGAAGCTGACGAATAAGGCTTCGCTGGAGGATGTGAACGAGGCTTACCGACAGGCTTCAATGGGCGACAGTCTGCACGGGATTCTTGGCTATTCCGACGAACCGCTTGTTTCTGTCGACTACATTGGAAACCCCAACTCCTGCACGATCGACTCCCTCGCGACTTCCGCAGTTGGCGATGACTTCGTGAAGGTAGTCGGTTGGTACGACAACGAGTGGGGCTACTCCTCCCGCACTGCCGACCTCGCCAACTTCATGGTTGAAAAGGGTATTTAGACTCGGCGTCGTTAGTTCGTCTGTTTGAGAGAACTTTGAGAAGCCCGTGATGATCGTTCATCACGGGCTTTTTTTATCGCACGATTGTGTCGCGGGTACGTTGACCGTGGCGAAATGACGTAATGCAATTGGCGTCAGACTCGATATGCCAGCGCCCGATGAACAGTTACTGCTGAAAGGGAAATTCCTTCTCAAAAACCGGTCTTTTCGCGTATGCGGGCGTATAATTTCGGGCAATGCGCCACTATGACGCAAAGGTGTGGCGCGGGTTCGGTGTCGCGATCACATTTCACATAGATCTCCCAGCCTAAAAATGGGATTGATCTCGAAAAGCCGGAAGGACCATAGAACGATGGCAACATCAACAAATGGCGCAGCAGGCGCACAGCGTTGGAAAGAAATGTCAAAGCCCGAAGTCGGTGACTGGCGGGTAAAGGGCGGACTAGCCCAGATGCTCAAGGGCGGCGTCATCATGGACGTCGTAACCCCTGATCAGGCGAAAGTAGCCGAGGACGCCGGTGCCGTAGCGGTAATGGCGCTTGAGCGCGTACCGTCAGACATTCGTCGAGACGGTGGAGTCGCACGAATGTCCGACCCCGACCTTATTACAGGCATCATCGATGCCGTATCAATTCCAGTAATGGCAAAGGCTCGAATCGGTCACTTTGTTGAGGCACAGATTCTCGAAGCTCTCGGTGTCGACTACTGTGACGAATCTGAGGTTCTGACCCCTGCTGACAACGAGTACCACATCGACAAATGGCAGTACAAAATGCCTTACGTCTGTGGCGCACGAAACGTCGGTGAGGCACTTCGCCGAATCGGTGAAGGCGCATCAATGATCCGCACGAAGGGTGAAGCCGGAACGGGCGACATCGTTCACGCCGTGACGCACGCTCGCCAGATTCAGTCCGACTTGCGGGCGATCCAGAACGCACCAAGTGAAGAATTGATGTCGATGGCACGTGACTTCCAGGCTCCTTACGAGTTGGTTGTTGAAGTTGCGCGAACCGGCAAGCTTCCAGTTGTGAACTTTGCAGCTGGTGGGATCGCAACTCCGGCCGATGCAGCGCTGCTAATGCAGATCGGTGTCGAGGGTGTGTTTGTTGGCTCTGGAATTTTCAAGAGCGACAACCCGGAGAAGATGGCCGACGCCATCGTTCGGGCAACGACTCACTACAACGACCCCGACATGTTGGCTGAGATCTCTCGTGGACTCGGTGATGCGATGCCAGGAATCGAAGCGAACAAGATTCCTGAAGATCAGCAGCTCCAGACTCGCGGTTGGTAGGCCAATTGAACGGAATCACAGCGAATTCGAGGCATCCTCGAATCGGTGTGCTTGCGCTGCAGGGCGATTTCGCTGAGCACATACACATGCTTGGTCTGATCGGGATCAACGCCGTCGAGGTTCGGAAGGTGCAACAGCTTTCCGAAATCGATGGCTTGATCATTCCCGGTGGCGAGAGCACGACCATCGTGAAGCTACTTCACATGTTCAGCTTCGTTGATGATCTTCGCTCCCATGTCGAATCGGGAATGGCACTGTGGGGCACGTGTGCCGGCATGATCGTGATCGCTCGCGAGCTTGCCGACCCGTACCCAACGCCGCTCAACTTGATCGACATTGGTGTTGCGCGAAATTACTTTGGGCGACAGGTAGACAGTTTCGAGTCTGAATTGAATATCGACGGGATCGAGGGCGATCCGATGCAGGCGGTGTTCATTAGAGCGCCTATCGTGCAAGACACCGGAGACGGTGTGGAGACTATCGCCACTGTACCTGCGAAGGAAGACGGCACGCCTGAACAGGCGGTCGCCGTGAAAAAGGGCCGTGTGTTGGCAACTTCGTTCCACCCGGAACTAACCGAAGACACCCGTTTGCACTCACTGTTCGTAGAACTGGCCGAAGAGGCCCGAACTGATTCAGCTCGGGCAAATATGACAGACCGTTCGACGGAGGAAACCCCAAGCACAGTATGATCCGCCACCTTCACCCAACAGATTCACCCGGGCTGCTGCAGTTTAGCCAGTCATCGGGGCGGGGTGAGACGTGCACCCTCGCAGGGGCACTTCGTGGCGCGAGTCAGGGCGGATTGGGCGGATTTCCAACGGTGAAGTACGCCACGATAGCGCTTTCGCCACGTGCGTGGCAGAGCTGTTGGGTCGAGGCGCATAGAGGCCGAATCGACGCCGTACTACGAGCCGGCCCGCGGTCTGGTCCGCAGGCATGGGAAGTTAGCGAGTTGTATCTTCGCAACTCAAAATCCGATCTCGCACTGGAATTATTCGAGCAGATAACAATTCCGGCTGGTGGTTCAGGTGCGCATCGGATTTTTGTTCGAGTTCCTGCCAACAGCGCAGTATTTGAAGATGCTCGCAGGGCCGGGTATACGGCGATTTATAGAGAGACGGTTTACCGATCGGAGTCGGCGCACACGGCTCTTGCCAAGCTTGGTATTCCAGACCACGCACTTCAGCTACGACCACGAGTCGAAGCCGATAATATTGCCCTGTTCAGGATGCACAACATCATCACGCCAGTTGAGATACGTATGAAATCCGGCCAGACCTCCCAGGATTGGGCGGCAGGCTATGAGCGGCTGGGTCGGAAAGCATCAGAATGGATATTCGAGCAGGCAAACGGCGATATCGGAGCTTTAATCCAGCGAAACCCGACTCGCTCCGGTCACACGTTCAGTCTCAACTGGTCGCCTGATGTAGGCTCTGAACTCCCCGGGCTTGTCGCCGCGGCTCTTGCCGACACTAGGGACGTACCGATGTCGACTGTGGTGCCCGAGTACAGGCCTGCGTTATCACATTTACTGGTTACGCTAGGATTCGCTGAGCAAGAGCAATATGAAGTAATGGTCAAGCCGCTGGCTCAGACCGTTACGGAAGCAAATCGAGCGTTTGCTGCAATTAGCTAAGTAAGGAGAAGTTCGAACTGTCTGATCCCAACGCACAGGTCGTCGACGACCTTGAAGCATTTATAGGCATATTCCCAGACGATATAGCGGTCGCTCTACGAGAGCGTGAAGATATCGGCGATCTTGTTGAGGTTGTACTTGATCTCGGTCGAAACCCGGAAGCGAGGTTCTCGGTCGATCAGACATGGCTCAGCGAAATCGAAGTTTCACGCGAGGTGATCGCGCACGTCGTCGATCAAGTCGGCCACTTTGGTGACGATAACCGCGCCGGAATCGAACGCACGCTTCATCGGATATCGGTGATGCGGAATCGAGCGGGTGAGCCGGTTGGACTGACATGTCGAGTTGGTCGTGCTGTGTACGGGTCAGTTCGACTTATCGAGGATCTTATTCGCTCCGGTAAAAGCGTTCTCATTCTGGGCCGACCCGGTGTCGGTAAGACGACGATACTGCGTGAGACCGCCCGAGTGTTGGCCGATGAAGCCAACAAACGCGTTGTGGTCGTTGACACATCAAACGAGATCGCCGGTGACGGCGATGTTCCGCATCCGGCTATCGGACGTGCCCGACGCATGCAGGTGGCGAACACGAGCCTGCAGCACAAGGTGATGATCGAGGGTGTCGAGAACCACATGCCAGAGGTCATCGTCATCGATGAGATGAGCACCGAACTGGAAGCGCTTGCAGCCCGAACGATCGCTGAACGAGGTGTTCAGCTGGTGGCAACTGCGCACGGGAATTCGCTGTCGAACGTTGTGTCGAACCCGACACTTGCCGACCTCGTTGGTGGCACTCAGACGGTCACTCTTGGCGATATTGAAGCACGCCGACGTCGTACCCAGAAAACGGTTCTCGAGCGTAAGCATGAGCCGACGTTCGACATTGTCGTAGAGATTCGAGAACGGAACGTTGTTGCAATTCACCCGGAGGTCGGCACTGCGGTCGACCGCATGCTGCGAGGAATTTCGATTCCGCAGGAAGCTCGACGGCTGCAGCCCGACGGACGAGTTGAAACCGAAGTCGAGGAGATGCCGGGAAGTGAGTCAGAATTTGTTCCTGCGCCGTTTGAAATCAGCGAAGTTGGTCGACGTCGGCCTTCACGAGATCGCGACCGGGAACCTCGGCAAGATCGGCGAGAGAGGTCTCAAATAAACGGAAACGGAAATGGAAACGGCCGTTCCGAGCTGAGTCTCGATTCATTTGATGAGCCGGTAGTCCCACCGAAGCAGGTGGTTACGAAGGTGTTTCCGTTCGGGATTCCGAAGAGCGCAATCACTGATGTGATTGAGCAAACCAGCGCACCGGTTGAGGTCGTAGATTTTGCCGATGCCGGTGAAATTTTTGTGACCACGAAGTCGCACTACAGCCGGCGTCCAACGGCGATTCGCCAGGCCGAGCGTGATGGCGTGATGGTTCACGTCCTGAGGCGTGGGACGAAAGAGCAGATTAAACAATTCTTGCAGCGTTTCGGTAAGGAAAAGGTTCGGGCGAGCAGCGTGGTTGCTGACGATTTCGAGGAGATCAACCAGAGTGGTCGATCACGCGAAGCGCTCAAAGAAACGGAAGCTGCGATTAGCAGAGTGGTGTCAGGTGAGCAGCGAGTCGAGTTAATGGCACAACCTCCGTACGTCAGGCGACTGCAACACGGCTTAGCAGCCCGGAATAATCTTGGCTCGGCGAGTATGGGCAGAGAGCCGTCACGGCGCGTTGTAATTCGACGCCGCAAGCGGTAGGGTTCAAGTCATATTTGAGGGGCGACCGAGCGCTCCATTTCCATACGATAATCAAGCAAAAATGAGGAACGCACGTTGACTGCTAAGGCGCAGGAAGAAATGGATTTTGGCGCAGACAGTGAGGGCATGAAACGCCGCACTGTTAAAGATGGTTTGCTGATTACGTTTGAAGGTGGCGAGGGGGTTGGCAAATCGACCCAATCAGAGCGCCTGTTCCGCAAGCTTGAAGGTTTTGGGATCGACACGATCCTGGCTCAAGAACCCGGTAGCTCCGATCTTGGCAACAACGTAAGGCGTTGGATCAAGCGAGCCAATACTTCGTCGCCACTGGCTGAAACGCTTCTTTTTGAGGCGGCACGAGCGCAGTTGATGTTCGAGACGGTTCGGCCTGCGCTCGATCGAGGCAAGGTGGTTGTTCTTGATCGCTATACCGATTCAACGCTGGCGTATCAGGGTTACGCCCGGGGCGGCAATTTACAGACGATCAAGCAGCTGAACGATATCGCGACTGCCGGGCTCGTTCCCGAGCTTACTGTGTTGCTAGACGCCGACCCGAAGGTGAGTTTGGCACGAGTATCGAACGAGCCGGACCTGTTCAACGCCGAGGGTGGGTCGGGAGCGACTCGGGTTGACGATGAAGGCCAGCGCCGGTTCGAAGAACAGCCGCTCAAGTTCCATCAGAACATTCGCAAGGGATATCTGGAGTTGTCGAAGAGCGATCCACGCTGGTGTGTGATCAAGGCCGATCAGGCTGGGCACCGGATTGCCGACGCGATTCTGAAGCGAGTACGACGTCTGCTGTTAGATCGCGATATTCCCGAGAGCGTGTTCAAGAGCTAGGTATTCGCACCCCCGTGACGGAGTGATACTCCTCACGCGTCCCGAGCAACGCCGAGGGATCTGGTGCAGGGCTGTGGAAACGTGGTTGGAACCCAGCGCTGGCATTCTGTCGCAATAAGATCGATCGAGAGTGTGCTCGTTGGCATTCCCCCTCAACCTAGCCTTCTCCCTGAGGGAGAAGGGATAAAAGGAAGTGGCGTGTTCGAACGAGATACTGAATCAAGTTCAGCATGACGATAGCCGGGTGAGTTCAGCATGACAGCGCTGACGGGCTCAGGTAGTCGCTTCGTAGACAGCCGTCAGGACTCGTTTGAGGCGGCGGTCGTGCTTTGGTTCGCCGGGCATTCCGTTGAAGACTAGCGATACTGCCATTCCCTGTTCGGGATCGGCGAACCCGGTTGACGACTCTTTGCCGCCGTGGCCGAACGTGCCCGACGATGCGGCCGTGCTGTAGCCATACGGAACCGCGGGACTGTGGCGTTGGCTGTCGACGAAGAAGCCGAGGCCCCGGTCCATGACCACACCGAATGTTTCGTCGAGCAGACCTTCATGTTGTCGGGTTGTTAGCGTCTTGATCGTTGCTTCAGAAATCACCTGCTCGCCCTCTGGCGTCACGCCATCGTTGAGCAGCATCGAGTAGAGCTTCACCATGTCGTGAGCGGGACCATGAAAGCTGCTACCGGGTCGGACGAATCGACCAAGCTGGTCGGGGGTGTAGGCGGAGTTTATTGTCATGGTCGAGCGGCGTGAGTCGTGCATTGCGGCTCGGTTTGCTCCTAGGTCGTTGGCAAGTTCGGGGCTAACGTTCGGGTAGGTATGTGCCATGCTGAGCGGGTCGAGAATGAAATCCCGCACGAACGATTCGAACGTCGTACCGCTTGCGCGCTCGATCACCTCCCCAAGAATGTGCCACCCGGCAGTCGGGATGTACGCTGATCGTTCACCGGGGATCCAGTCATCGACAGTTCCAGAATCGTTCAGCCGAGCGATCACTTCGGCTCGATTTGTACCGCCATCGGCTAGCGCATCATCTGCCAGACCCGATGTGTGATTCATCAGATGCTTGATAGAAATGCCCGACTTCCCGTTCACAGCAAACTCGGGAATGTGGCTTGCAACGGGGTCGTCGAAACTTAGACGTCCAGAGTCGGCAAGTATTCCGATTGCGACAGCGGTGATCGGTTTGGCGGAAGAAAATAAAGGCATGATCGAGTCATGCGTGAGTGCGGTTCCAGACCCGATTTCTGCTTCGCCAACAGCGAAATCGGCGACTACCTCCCCATCGAGCGCCACGCACAGTTGGGCGCCCGGATGCAGTTCCTCTTGAATCTGCTGTTCGAGAAGGTCCTTTACGGGCTGAAACGCCGGGCTGAATACTGGTTCGGTTGATGCTTCTGATGTGCTCACGTCGATATGGTATTGATGTGAACCCGTGCCAGTCCAACACAAGTTCGACGCAAAACACGGGTTTCACCTGCGCCTTGGTGCGAGTATTCTCGTTCTGCCAGACCACTATTTTATTTATTGGCAGTCATCTGGAGCGATTACGGGTGAACAAGAACACTCTGAAGCAGAAGCTAAACGACGGCAAAACTACCGTAGGTCCGTTCGGACTTTAAGCAGATACGAGCTTTATCAACGATGTCTAATCCACATTTCACTCCCCACCAGGCTGTAGGCAACCGGCTGAAGGCACGTGGTGAGTCGTTCGACGATATGCGCGTCGGCAAGAAGGTGTTGCTTACGTGGACGGAGAAGTGGGCGGAGCAGCTTTCCGATGCGCTCGGGGCGACTCCGGCGCCACGCACTATGTTCATCGATACGTTCTGGCTACGCACGGTCGACAACGATCAGGGTGGGATCAGCGTGGCGTTTGCGCCGATCGGTGCCCCCGGAACGATCATGTTCATGGAGGATTTGATCGCATGCGGCGCAGAGTCGTTCGTCGGCGTTGGCGCGTCGGGTGGACTCAATCCAGATCATCCAGTCGGCGATGTGCTGATTCCGAACGCGGTTCGTGTGATCGATGAGGGCACTTCGGCGCACTATCCCGGTGATGGAGCGCCTACGGCAGACCAGACGATGCTCGCAGAGCTTGGTTCGCTTGTAGCCAAGCACGGCGGGCGAACAGGCACGGGTGACTGGTGGACGACCGATGGCTTTTATCGTGAGATGACAGACGATATCGTACGTCACGCATTGGCCGGAATTCAGGGCATCGATATGGAGACGTCGGCGATGTATCGGGTTGCCGAACACCGTGGCGTGTCAGTGTGTAACACGTTAGTCGTGAGCGACGAACTATGGACGGACTGGAACTACGGAATCGATTTCAGCGAGTTCCAGACGGGCGTGACGGCGATGCAAGCCGCGGCCGTTGAGTGGGCTACGGGGTAGGTTTTGGATGACGGTAGTAGCTCAGTGCCATCCTGAGTTCAGTTGCGAGATCATTTCAGCCTAAAATTGCTTGAACACATATCATCCTGAGCCCCGTCGAAGGGTCACGCCAGTGCCACCTCAACATTCACATTAGCCTAGGACTGGAGCATGATTTACCAACCCCAGCTACTACCTTAGAACACCATGACCGCCTACCTCTACATCCTAAAATGTGCAGATGGCTCGTACTACACCGGCTCTACGACGAATCTTGAATATCGCGTGGAAACACACCGAATCGGATTGGGCGGCAGATGGACATCGGCCAGGCTGCCTCTGCGAGTCGCATATACCCAGGATTTTCCGGACAGCACTCAAGCGCTTGCTGCCGAGCGGCAGGTAAAGGGATGGAGTCGGGCGAAAAAAGAAGCGCTTATTAACAGTCGCTTCGATTTGTTGCCTGCTCTGGCGGAGTCCTATAGTCGCCGATCTGTCCGGTCCTCGTGACCCTTCGACGGGGCTCAGGATGATGATGATTCCGAAGAGGACTAAAGATGGAATCTGTAAACGCTTCCTAGCCGCCGAGGATTTTTTTGCGGACTGACTCTAGGAGTTCGGTTGCGATTTCTATGGCGTGACCGGAGTCGGTTGAGTCGTGAATCTCGGCGGGGATGGCACCGCCGACGGCGTCGGGATTACGTGCTCCTAAGTGATATTTATCGAGGAGCGCTCCTACTGATTTCACGAAATCGAACGAGGGATCGAACGCCATGGCGTCTTCGCAGAGATCAGACAGGTGGTCGCCCCAGACCATCTCGGCGCCTTGTTTGTAGAGGAATCCTTTTACCGCTTTGACCGAGGATTCGTGGCACAGAAAGCACGCCAGCGCGTGCCGTTTTTCACCGGCGTTTGCTATAGCTGCTTCGAGGTCGGCATCGGCCTGTGCGAGCCAGCTTGTTGAAGGATCTCGTGATGTCATAGCGTCTATCCGTAGACCCTCTCTCCGTTGTTCGCCGCGTCGTGCAAGACCATGTCCCTACCAGGAGGATTCTCAAACTCGTCCTGTGTGTACACGAAAAAATTGATGCCCAGTCTCGGACGTAAATGTGTTGTCCAGAAATCGGCGCGCCGGTGCACGGGATCGTCGGTTTCCTGAACCACAACGAGATCGAGCACGGTTTGGGGTCCGACCTCTCCGCGTGCGAACGGACCGACGAGGTACATCGCTGTCATGCCGAGCTGGGGCATCTCGTCAACGAAACGCTGTAGCTCGGCCTCGAGCATCTGACGACGTTGAACGCCGAAGCCGAACATCATCGGCATCGTGAAGCACCTGTGCGACTAAACTCGATCAAATTGTGTACAACGAAGGAGCTTTGGGAGCTGCGTAGATCTCATCTTCGGTTAGCTCGTAGGCTTCTTTCTGGAACACCTGAATTCGGTGTGAACCGGCGTCGGGAATGTACATCAGGTCGCCGAATACCCGAACAGACGCCGGGGCACGCAGGTTTCGCTCGTCGACGAGGTCGATGAGTTCGCGTGATCGAAGCACTTTGGGATTGGCCGTTATGTAGACACGTCCACTCCTCGAGAGACCAGCACTACCCGTGAACACATCCACGAAGTTACCGTTCTGGCCGAAAAGCTGAATCCGGTGGTTTCCTCGGTCCGCGACGTAGATATCGCCGTGCTTGTCGACCGTAACACCGGCCGGTCGGCAGAGCTCACCGCGAGCATCGCCCGGCGTTCCAAACTGGAACAGGTACTCGCCATCGGAAGTGAATTTTTGTATCCGATCGTTTCGCCAATCGGAAACGACAATCGTGCCGTCGTCGGGGTCGATTCCAATTCCCCACGGCATGTCGAACTGGCCGTCCCCACTGCCCTTTTCACCAAATGACGAAATGAACTTTCCGTCGACAGTGAACTTCTGGATTCGGTGGTTCATCGTGTCGGCAACGAGTAAGTTTCCGTCGGCATCAAAGATGATTCCGGAAGGGCGATTTAACTCGCTCTCACCGGAGCCGTGTTCTCCCCACGAATCGAGCTGCGTGCCTTCTCGGTCCCAGAAGCTGATCGTGTGAGTACCCTCGTCGGAGACAACGAGTGAATCGTTCGGTCCGGCGATCAACTGCGTCGGCCATACAAATCCGCTTCCGATAACGTCGTTATCTTCATCGTCCCAGTTGGTTCGACGGATCTCTCCGCCTGAACCATCGTTGCGGGTCAGGACGAATATCTCGCCGCTATCGACAGCAAGAACATCAGCCGGTGAGGTCGTTACACGGCGCATCCCGAGGGTGCCGTAGTAGGGAAATGCAGCCCGAAGCAGGGCGTGTGGTTTGGTCATATTTTTTTCCTAAATTGCTCGTGAAATGGGTTAGACCATCGTCTTTGTGTACGGGTTGAACTGTTCGAACTGACCGCCCACGATGTCGATAGGATCGAGTCCCATCCACTGATTAAGGATGGTGCTGTAGATGCTTCGGAAGTCGATCGTGAAGTCCATGTCTTCACCGAATTTCCAGTCGGCTACCGCGAGTGACGGGTACTCGGAGTAGAGACCGCCCTTCACGTTCTCGCCGATCATGAATGCGCCACCACCGGTACCGTGGTCAGTACCTGAACCGTTGTCCTTGATGCGTCGACCGAACTCGGTGAACACCAGGATGTTTACTTCTTCGCCGGCATCGTGATCGCGAAGATCCTGCATGAAGTCTTCGATCGCTCCGGTTAATTCCTTGAGCAAACGAGCGTGCCCCGGAACTTCCTGAGCATGGTGGTCGTAGCCGCCATGGCTCGTGTAGAAAATCCTTGTGCCAAGGCCTGCGGTGTGAACACGTGCGACGTCCCGAAGCGATTTTGCGATCGGGTTATCGGCGTACTCGACCTTCGACTTGTACATCTGAGGCGCTGCGGCAAGCATATCGGCACCGGTGAGGACGTTCTGACCGGTCTGGCTCAGATAGTTCATCACCATCCCTGATCCGATCGCCGGGGTGTACATGCGCTTGAAGATATCGAGGTCTCGGTTGCGCTCTTCCTGAAGTTCGATACCCGACATCAGGCCGTAGTTATCGAGATCGCCGACCGATGTGGCAATGACTCCCGGAGCGGCGAGCGCACGAGGAAGGCCACGGCCGAAGTTCACGGCTGTAACCGGGTTCGAGCTGTCAGGGTCGATCTCACGAATGACCTTTGCGAGCCATCCTTCGGTCGCAACAATTTCAGGTTCGCACGTGTGCCAGATGTCCATAGCTCTGAAGTGAGATCGGCTGGCGTGTTCGGTGCCGACTCCCTGAATTATTGCCATTTTACCCTGCTCATAGATCCGCTTGAAGGCGGCTGCCGAGGGGTGCCATGCGAGCGTGTCGGTGAACGGAAGCGACTTGTCGTCCGGGATACCTACAAGCGGGCGGTTGTCGTAGTAGATGCCTTCAGTAAACGGAATGACCGTGTTCATGAAGTCGTTTCCGCCAGAAAGCTGAACGACCACAAGTACTGGGTCTTTGGTTTTTCCGTTTCGTTCAACAGTCGTCATTTTTTAGTTCTCCGTCGTGGTCTTGGTGCAGATTTGATGTGGTATTTACTGATTGGATTGGTTCAAGAGAACTGGAACTCTCTTGCCGAAACAACGAGCGTTAGCATCTGTACCACTCGTTCAGCGCTCGATTCTTCCGAACTCCAGTCCAGCGCGCCTTCGGATTCGGCGTGCGTGACAAGGGCTTCCCGCGTTTGGGCTTCGATCTCAATCGGGCCGATCAGTTCAAGAAGTAGGTCAATTAGTCGTTCGGGGGATGTAGTGTCACCGTCGGCTTTGACGCGGTCGATGATCAGCTTTACGCCGGGTTTGGTCGGGTCGTTCAGCGTGTCGATGGCGTAGTTGACTCGCTCGGTGAGCGTGCCGCCATCAATCCACTCCTGACCGGTGTGCCAGCCTTCAACGCTCGGTGGATCCATGAGTACTTGACCCATTGCAGAGATCGTGGTTGCGAGGGTATGCAGGTCCGGTCCGGGCTCGTGGTATTCACCAGAAAGCTTGAGCACCCCGGCGACAAACTCGGTCGGGGACTTCACGTGCTTGTAACGAGCTTCTTTGAACCAGTCTGAATTGAACATAGTTCGAACTACTTCACGAATATCGGCGTCCGTGTCCATCCACGTCTTCACCATGTCATCGATGGCTCCCGGGTTGGCTGGAGGCTCGATGCTCCATGCGGGTACCTGTGCTTCGTCGGCTACGAAGAAGTTGTAGAGGTGTCGGCTGATAAACCGTGCCGTGGCTTCCTGTTTTGCGATGATGTCTATGATGTCGCCGCCATCAAAGTTCCCAGTGTGACCCAAGAAGGTCTTTTCTTCAAAGTCGTGGTCTTCTTCTCGGAACAGATACTTCACTGACCGCTGACCGTACGGGTATAGCGGTACGGGTTGCTCGTACGTCCAACCGGTGAACGAACGCGCTGCGCTTTTGATGTCGTCTTCGGTGTAGTTGCTGATTCCCATCGAGAACAGTTCGAGGATTTCTCGCCCGTAGTTCTCGTTGATGGCGTCGCCGTGGTTTTCGTTGTTGTCGAGCCAGAAAATCATCGCGGGGTCTTTTGAAATCCCGAGAAGCAGCGTCCTGAAGTTCGCCATGCCGTTTTCACGGAGCATCTGGATGTGATCGACGATGGTTGGGGTGTGCTCGCTCTTAGTCCAGCCGGTTGCGAAAACTCCGTGCCAGAACAGGGTCATTTTCTCTTCAAGAGGTCGTTCGGTGTTGACCATTCTGTAGAACCAGCGGCCGTTCCAGCTGGCTGGGCTTTCGATGCCGCCGTGGAGGTGTGGGTAGTAGCGAGTCAGAATCTCGTCTTCGACCTCGCCAAATTTTTCCGGATTGACCAGATCATCTACTACGTCTTCATAGCTCTTTGAGGCGTAGCGTTCCAACTCTTCTCGGTCGGAGCCAAATCCGGCTCTTCGCAGAAGATGCGCCATCAGAGAGAGGTCAGTTGCATTCGATGTTGTCATGTAGGCCCTCGCGAATATCGACGTTATTACACAGAATCCTCGAACTTTACCCGATTTTCGTGCCGTTTGACCGCTCTATTCAAATGACTTCGGTACAAGCGGCAACACGTAGCGGTACTGCACTGGTTCAGATATCGTGCGGAATCACGAGAATCAGGCGGGTTCGCCCCTATTTAATCAAGAAGCGGAAACTAACGTGAAAAGTCCTCTCCAAGTAGCCATCAGCCTCGATACCCACTACGGGCACGAGCTGGAAAGATCTGTCGTTTACACGCAGGGAGTGTCGTTGAGTGGACGCCTTCGCCTGCACATGCTCCAACCTGAGTTGCCAGATCCATCGACCGAGATTGCCAAAATCGTCGGCGAGTACGTCGACAATCCGGCGGGGATATTTAGCGCCTCTGACGGTACAGCGAACTATGCCGGAAACTGCTGGGCTGACGAGTTGGCTCAAACCACTGGTTATGCCAAGTATCTTGATCTTCTTCGGTACTCGGCTGATTTGTTTGGAGAGTCGGTTGAAGCCGGTCCGCTCGATCCAGATGTACGAGTTGAGGATTTCTTCTTCGCTGCGACGATGCTTGGCCGGGCGTTCGACCCGCTAGCGTCCGACGTTCCCGGGAGCACGAAATACATCGACATGCTCGCCGAATATCTGGCGGCTGCCGACACGCTTCAGGCGAACAATCTCTGGTGGCATTGCAAGGCTTCACCGTATTTCTGGGGACGTGGCAACGGTTTTGCAGCCCTCGGATTCGCAGAGGCACTTGGTTACATACCTGAAGATCACCCTTCCCGATCCGGATTACTAGAGACCCATCTGCGCCACCTAAACGGGCTGAGGGATCATCAGGACGCTACGGGTATGTGGCACCAGATTATCGATTTGCCCGATACGTATTTGGAGTTCAGCGGAACAGCAATGATCGGATACTCGATCGCTCGTGGTCTTCGGGGTGGTTGGCTGGGCGAAGAGTGGCGCGAGGTTGTGGATCGAGCGTGGGACGGTATTTCGAGCAGGATTTCTGAGGCGGGAGAACTGGAACATGTTTGCGTAGGAACCGGCCCATTGGCGAGTCTTGAGGAGTACATTAGCCGCCCATACACGGATGGCCTCGATGATCGAGGTGGTGCGATGGGACTCTGGTTTGCTGTAGAGATGGCACGCCTTGAGGCCCATGTTTAGAGATTAATGAAGGGCTAATAATTTGATTTACGACACGGTAATCGTTGGTGCAGGATCAGCCGGTTCTATTCTTGCTACGAGGCTGTCGGAAGATCCGGATCACCACGTTCTGCTAATTGAGCCAGGACCCGATTATCCCGATATCGACAATCTCCCTCCCGAGATAAAAAACGGCGTAATAATGCCAATTGTTGATGATCCCGGCAATCCCCACAATTGGGACTACCGGGGCCGGGGAACCGATGTTTCCGATCCGATCGTAGTTCCGCGTGGTCGTGCAACTGGTGGCTCGTCGGCGATCAACGCTCAGATATACCTGCGCGGTCAGCCGGAAGATTACGACTCATGGGCAGAGGGGGGACTCGACGAGTGGTCGTACACAAAGCTTCTTTCGGGATTCAGACGGTCGGAAAATGATCTGGATTTCGGCGGCGATTTTCACGGCAAGGGTGGGCCAATTTCTTGCGTTCGCTCTGCGAGGGAGGATTGGCTCCCCGCACAGGAAGGCTTCTATGAAGCTTGTCGCGCTATCGGTTATGCCGACACTGCTGATCACAATCTGCCGGATTCCACGGGAGTCGGCCCACTGGCGTTCAACAGCGTTGACGACGTTCGAATTAGTACGTCGATCGGATATTTGAGCAGCGCTCGACACCGATTGAATTTGACGATAAAAGCGGATTGTCAGGTCCATCGAGTCATTTTCGAAGGCAAACGTGCGGTGGGTGTGGTGGCGGAATCAGGTGGCGAAATGTTCGAAGTCCGCGCTCGAGAGGTGATTCTTTCAGCGGGTGCAGTTGTTTCGCCTCAACTTCTGATGCTTTCGGGAGTTGGACCGAAGGATCATCTTGAAGAACACGGGATCGAGGTCATTGCCGATGTCCCGGGTGTCGGGCAGAACCTGCAGGATCACCCATTGGTTTTCCTGTCGTGGAACACGGTCCCTGATTACGACTTTCAACTCGACAAGCGACGGCTACAGCTCTCGCTGCGCTACACGGCGACCGACTCGCCTGATCGCAATGACATGATCGTGTACATGAACTCTGCCATTACGGAACGAACCGAACGCGGGGGACGTAGAAACTCCCCCATCGGGATCGGCATGAATCTGGGATTGAACATGGCCGACAGCCGTGGCGAGATTAGGCTAACTTCGACTGATGTGACCGACCAGCCTCTAATCGATTTCAATTACATGAGTGCACCTCGTGATCTAGACAGGATGCGAGATGGCCTCAGAAGACTCGCTGCGGTTGGGGAGCAGCCCGAGTTTGCTGTGAACGTGACTGGGCGTGCGACTCCGACGGATGCCATTCTTGACGATGACGATGCTCTGGATCATTGGATTCGAACGGAAGCGACCACGGGACACCACATATCTTGCTCGAACAAGATGGGTGTGGAATCCGACCCAATGGCGGTTGTCGATCAACTGGGCGTGGTTCGAGGAGTCGAGGGGCTACGAGTAGTCGATGCTTCGATCATGCCGACATGCGTTCGGGCCAACATCAACGCCACGGTGATTGCTATGGCCGAGCGGATGGCTGAGTTGATCGTCGGTTAGCCGGCCGGGTATCCGGTGCCAGATAGATCCTCCGTGCAACGGAACGAACGCACGCGCTCTTCACCTTTTGACGACGAGACGTTCCAAACTGTCGCGCATCACGATCATCATGGTTATTTCATATGGTTCAGCGCTGGTGAACTCTAAGGTGTTTTCTAACCTACGTTTATCGTTGCTCGAAAGGTAATAGTGGGGCTACTGGGCTGGATTACGTTCACGATTACTACGGGAGACACGTATGAAAATCGGTCTTATGTTCTTGTTCAGCGATCTTGCGCACCTGCCTCAAGATCAGGTTTTTTCAGAAATTCTGGAAGAAATCGACTACGCGGAAGAGTTGGGATTCGATTCGGTCTGGGTGCCCGAGCACCACTATGCGACTCCAGGGATTATTGGAAATCCACTGCTACTCGCTACGGCGATAAGCCAGCGAACCAAACGGATTGAAATTGGGACAGCGGCGACGGTCCTGCCGTTCCAGCACCCGTTACGAATTGCCGAGGATGCCGCACTAATCGACGTGCTTAGCAATGGGCGTTTTTCGCTCGGTGTAGGTCGTGGTTGGCAGGTTCCGGAGTTCGAGGCGTTCCAGATTGACCAGACGGCGTCGAAGGGGATGTTCAACGAAGGCATGGAGATTATCCGTAAAGCCTGGACTGAAGATACATTCTCCTACGATGGCAAATACTGGTCGTTCAAAGACGTTTCGGTCTTTCCAAAGCCAGTGCAAAAGCCACATCCCAACATCTACCAGACGGTAGTGACTCCGAGTTCATACGATGTTGCTGGGAGTCAACTGCTTCCGATAATTCGGTCGTTGAACTTCGTGTCGATCGACACTGTCGAGGCGGGAACCAAGCTTTATGAAGCGCAACTTCAAAAGCAGGGTAAGCAGCTTTCAGATATTGATCTGCCGTTGAGCGTGAAGATTCACGTTGCCGATACTGACGAAGAGGCTGAACGAGACGCAGCACCCAACGCCCAGTGGTTCTACGACGCTCTGTCGCAGTTCCTGCCTGGTGCGCCAGGTCGGGCGCGCCCATCTAGCGGGTATGAAGAGTACCCGGATGATCCGTCGCAGGTAGCAACTTTAGCGGCTGATGATCCGTGGGCTTGGGGCACGGTGCATGGCTCACCGGAGACGGTGTTGAAGCAGATGCAGGCTTACTCCGAGCGTGTATTCACTAATCACTGGATGGCGTGGATGCGAATCGGCAAGTTGCCTCACGAAAAGGTGATGCGTTCGATGGAGCTGTTCGCCAAAGAGGTAATGCCGAAGATGAAGAACGAGAGCTAAATTCTCTCGGTTTGTCTGCTAAGTTAGGCTCGTGATCGACTCTTTGGAGGACGGTTTTAACCGTCACCACATTAGGGTTTGTCAGTGCGTACCGATGGTTCGCCGAGCCTTCTTAGCGACAAATTTAGGAGAGATCTTGGTTTCAATCTGGGACGGTGACACCCGCTGTGTCGTAACGCTTACTTTCGATATAGATGGTCCGTCGGCGACGATGCGACGGAATCCCGAATTGTCCGACAACCCAAGTGCGATATCGCTGGGTGAATTTGGCCCTCGGGTCGGGACGGGCAGGATTCTCGATCTTCTCGACCGCCACGATATTCGGGCGTCATTTTTCGTACCTGGATGGGTTGCTGAACGAAATCAGGAGATCGTTAAAGAGGTTTTTGATCGTGGGCACGAAGTTGCCAACCACGGCTATCTCCACGAGCCGCCTTCGTCGCTTGGTCCCGATGAAGACGAAGGGGCTATTCTCGATCGAGGCTCAGATATTCTCGAGTCGATTACGGGCGAGCGACCGAAGGGTTATCGGTCGCCATCATGGGAGTTATCAGGGGATTCGCTCCGGCTAATGCACGAACGCGGCTTCACTTACGATTCGAGTTTGATGGGCGACGATATTCCTTATTTTGTTGGAGCCGACGAGCAACGCATGGTTGAGCTTCCGGTGCACTGGGCGCTCGACGATGCTCCTTATTACACGTACATGCCGGTTGCGGGTCGGACCGCTCCTATGGCGACGCCGAACGATGTGCTGGCCGCGTGGCAGTGGGAGTTCGACGGTGCTTATCGGGATAGCCGGGCGTACATGCTGACCATGCACCCACATACTTCGGGTCGCTATGCGAGACTCGAGGCGCTGGATCGGCTGATCGTTCACATGAAGAAGCACGATGGTGTTGAGTTCATGCGTTGCATCGATCTAGCGGATAGGTGGAATCGTTTGCACGGGTAGGTGGGGGTGATTGGCGAACTGCCGGCGTCCGACGGCTCAGGACGGCGACGGCTCAGGACGGCACTTAGTTCGTTGTGATGGTCTGCGATACCTGAATCGCTAAGTTCGTTCCTGTTTCCGTGATTGCCACGTCGCCTCAGGGCAGGCTTCTCGCAATGACAGTGAGCGTTCAACGCTGCCTTCTAGCTGTTCGTAAATCTGGCGAGACCGAACTCTGTGATTTCGATGTCGGTCTCTCCGGTCGTGATTAGGTCGGCAAGCGCCCGGCCGATGACTGGTGCGAGGAGGATTCCTTTTCCACCGGTGCCGGTCGCAATGAACGTGCCTTCTTTGCCGGGTACTTTTCCGAGGATTGGATCGCCGTCCGGGGTGATCGGCCGCATGCATACTGTCTGCAGTACTAGCTGGTGTGATTCCAGCTCGGGAATCATTCGCATTCCTCGTTGTGACAACGACTCCAACGCTCCGGTTGATGGCGTTACATCGAAGCCCGTGCCATCCTGAACAGTCGCAGCAAGCCAGGTTGCGCCGTCGGCCTTTTGAACAACTGAGCATGAACTGCCGAGAGCAAACCCGTGGATATGCATGCCGAGTGGTGGGTCCATGCCTTCAACGCGAACGATTTCGCCTTTTTGCGGGACTATAGGAACATCAATATCGAGCCATAGACTGGATGTACCCGACCATGGTCCAAGAGCCAGCACAACAGCATCACAGGCGATGCTGTTGTCGCCCATTCTCACTCCCACCGCTTTGTCTTTGTCGTAAACAATTCCCGTCGCTTCGCCTAGCACGAACTCAGCGCCTCTTGCCTCGGCGGCCTGAGCGGTGGCGAGCGTGAGATTGTAGCTATCGAGCAAGATCACATCTTCAACGAATACACCACCGTGCATATCTTCAGTGATGCGCGGCTCCATTTCACGAATTTCGCTCGGTGACAACCAGCTCGATTTGAATCCATCAAATTGGTTAATTCTCTCTACTTCAGCTTCTAGAGTCGGAATTTCGGATTCCTCAAGGGCTAGTTCAACATGAGGCATTGTCAGGACTTGAACATCGACGCCCGACTCGTCCTGAATACGTCCAAGCATTTCTTTGTGCATGTGGAATGCCTGGTGATTGATCGATTCGATGTTGCCTGTTTCGTTTGTGGGATTCAGGAGCCCGAGTGCGTATCCGGAGGCGTGATTTCCGATCGAATCTCTTTCGATAACGGTCACGCTCGATCCTTCGCTTGCCAGCCGGTAAGCGATTGAGGAGCCGATGATTCCTCCACCAATTACTACAACGTCGCTGTGAGATCTCATTGTTATGCTTCCTGCGATTTCAGCCAGTCGTTAACGATTCCACGATCGTGATCAAACGCTAGCTCCGGCAAGTTGTCCACTTTAAACACTCCGACATCGAGCGTTTCGTGGTCCGCTGATTCTAGTTTCCCGCCGAGGATAAGGGCTTCGTAAACAGCGAGGATGATCGAGTTTCCATCCTCTGAGTACAGTCCTACCAGTCGATCAACTGACACTTCCAATCCGCACTCTTCGAGAACTTCTCGCTTAACGGCGCTCTCTATCTTCTCGCCACGGTTTACGTAGCCAGAAGGAAAACTCCACTTGCCGATGGCAGGCTCGATAGCGCGCTGAACCATAACGATGCCGCCGTCCATAGGAACTATCGCGGCACCAGCAACTTTTGGATCGTTCCATATGGTGCGACCGCATTCGGTGCATTCGGGATGACCGTGGGGGCCGGGTCGGAGATCTGGTAGATCGTGGTTGTGTGTGTCGACCAATTGAGTTTATTTTCCGGTAGGTGAATTCGCACGCTTCGTAGAACTAAGCGTGCCAAGCATGGCGACTTTACCAGAGCGTGCTTCGGTGGGAGTGTTCAGCGCAGAAGGATTGGAGTTCGCACCGGGCTAAGCAAAATTCGTTTGATTGCGAATTAGTTAGCAATACCAAGTAACATACCGACTTGAAATATTTGAGGCAGAATTCTGCTTCGATCTATCGGTATACGGCCGGCTAAGTGGCGGGGCAATCTGAAGTGAACGTCATATATCGCAACAAAATTATTCGTTACGTAATCGTGGCTCTGATCGCGTTAGTTTTACTGGTTCTTGTGGGGGGTGGTTGGTACTTCTCCGGGGTGGTTGAATCGGACGGGCTGATAGTCACCAATGACACGGACGAGTTTCGATTGAACGTCGCGAATATCACCGACGATACGATCACCCTAAAGCCGATTGCAGGTGCTGGAGAAGAATCGAAGCTGCTAGTATCGGCGATTTGGGGCGTGACGAATGGCACTGACTACGGGCAGATTGATGCGATCATTTCCGAAGCTGGAGACCAGGTAACTCGCGAGTACACGTCGATGGTCGGGGAGCTATCGGTTGGCGATGATGTGTTCCTCGAACGAACAGCGTTTCCGCATGACCCAATGGCGGCTCATGGGCTCGAATACACCGAAGTCAGCATTCCGACGCCGCTTGGAGATATCGGGGCGTGGCATGTGGCTGCCGATTCGAATACGTGGGCGATTCTTGTCCACGGTCGCACGAGTAATCGCGAGACATCACTGAAGATTCTCGATGATCTTGCAGACCTCGACGTGCATTCGCTTACGATCGATTACCGTAACGACGAAGGTGCTCCGTCAAGCGAATCGGGCTACTACGATTTTGGGACGACCGAGTGGGAAGATGTCGAGGCCGCCGCTCGACATGCGCTCGAAAACGGCGCTGACAAGATCGTGCTTATCGGCTACTCGATGGGTGGCGGTGTCGTAACCAGCTATCAACTACGTTCCGATCTGGCGAGTTATACGACCGGGATGTTCCTCGACGCTCCGATGCTCAACTTTGGGCGGACGATAGATAAGGGTGCTGAGGAGCGAGGTGTGCCCGCACCGATTACCGCAGTTGCCAAGATGTTCACGAACATCAGGTTTGGGATTGACTGGGCGGAACTAGACTTTCTTTCGAGAGCCGACGAACTGACCGTTCCGGTTATGTTGATTCACAGCGACACGGATGACACTGTGCCGATCGAGACGAGCATCGAGTTCGCCGCAGCAGCTCCAGATCTGGTGGAAATGCATACGTTTAAAGATATTTCACACGTTGGATCGTGGAATGCATACACAGAAGAATACGAGTCGCTGTTTAGAGGGTTTATCGAACGAGTGCGCTAGGCAAGGTAGCGCCGGATAGAGTTCCTCGCAATGACAAGACGGGCGTGGCGTTGGCACCACTTACTCGGCTGAGCGGGTCAATTCGTGGAGTGGTCGGCGTAGGAAGTTGATGAACGACGACACTACCCCGAATATTCCTGCTACAGCTGCGACGACCAACATTGTTAACAGTGGCAACCAGCTTGTTTGCAATATGAACGGTGGTACCAGCGCACGACCTGTGTCGGAGTGAGCGATAGCGCCAACCGCAACCCGGCTCGCGAACAGGCCCGCGGATACTCCAACGGCAACACCAATAACTGCAACGATGCCGTGCTCTATCAGTGCACTGCGCATGAAGCCCGACTTCGACAGTCCCATTGCCCTGAGGTACGCCGAATCGTGCATCGTGCGGTTCGAGTGAGCGACTAAATACGTGACATAGCCCAGAACCAGCGCAATTCCGCCGATGATCAGTGAGACGACGCCCATGCCGCGCCACCCTGCAACCGTCAGTGGATCGATTATAGAATTTTCGATTCGTGTTTCACGATCTTGGAGAGATCCTCCGCGGAATACCCTTCCGATTTCCGCAGTGATGGCGCGATGGTTTTCCTTATCGATATCAACGAACACCTCGTTGGCACTCATGTACACCAGCCCACGTAACTCCACGAAATCCAGAAGCGTGTCCACATCGATCACCATGAAAGGTTCACGGTCTGGATCGAGAGTCGGGAATAGTTTCATTTTTCCAACTGGCAGAACTGGGATGAATCCTCCCCCGATCTGAACCACCGTAGGCTGCCCTGGACCGACGCCGGTCAAGTCTGTGAAACTCTCCGAAACTATGACGGGCAGTGGATCGCCCGTCGTGCTTCGATACGCGCCGCGAACACCGGCGATGGTTCCTCGATCAAGAGTCATCTGCCCGATGCCTGAACCCGGATCACCGACACCCGCGGGTTCCTGAGCATCAACGTAATGATCATCGAGGCCGTTCGATGTTGGCAGCGCTGTCCAGAGACCGGCTTCTTCAAAATCTAAGAGCGTTGTCTCGAAATCAGGGCCTGATGCCGTCAGATCGTCGAAGGACCAAGTCGTTACCGCTCCGCCGTCGCCTCCGGCTTGCATGAACGTTTGGATCGAAGTGATCTCGATTGGATCGACAAGGTGCTGCGGGACGTCACCGGTCTGCTTGGCCCAAACGTCGCCAATTTGACCCAGCGTAACTGTGACCTGGCGTTCCTCTGCATCACTAAGGATGACCCAGAAGAAGTGGTCGGGAACGAACGGATCCTGCTTTGCCCAGGCCGACAGTGTTGTGGTACCTGCGGGCAGTATTAGCGGCTCCGGTTTTGACGGAACGTTTAGCTTTGCAAAAAGCTCAGACGCGGGCACGTCGGAGAAGTCGTCTCTGAACCAGGCTATCTGCTCGAATTTTCCGACTTCAACGCCCAGCATTTTGAACTGCATACCAAGATCGGTTGTGCCAAATTTTGCGTTCTGGCGAAATGCCTTAGTTGCTACGTTCACGCCGTCAATCTCGTTTAGCAATTCGATCTCGGGCGTCCCGATGTCCTTGTGTGATCCACCCGGAAGGATTCTTAGATTGGTGCCGTTGGAGTAGAAAATTTGTTCACTACTGCTCCGTTCTAGTGTCGATCCCAGTGTTCCGACCATCACGCCGAGCCCGGTGCCCAGAATGATCAGAAGTACCGGCAATGCGTACCAGTAGGGACTCCGACCCAACCGCCAGAACCCAACAGCCATCGGGGCCGATGTGAATCGTGTGGCGATCCACGAAGTAGATTTGGTGAGTACCGGGAATACTCGGAGCATGATCAACGCCACGGATACGAGAAGCATTGCCGGTGCGAACAGCAAAGTTGGGTCGGTTATAACTTCGCCTTCACGATCGGTTGAGGCGACGCCGCGGTTTGTGATCTCCCAGAGAAATAGCCCGCCCAGAATAATCACAAGTATGTCGAAGTAGAGGCGTTGGAATACGGGTGGTTTATCCGGGCGGGCGCGGGAACGGTCGACGTTTGAGATGCCAGATCGGGCCACTAGCAACGTGGGCAGAAGTACGATCAGGAACGCAAGTATCGCTGCCCCGCCAGACCAAATCCATGCCACAGGTGATAGCTCGACTGGAAGATTTTGGCCGTGCGTTATTGATTCGAACACCGGCAGTCTGCCGGCTGCTCCGATCACCACAAAAGACAGAATAGGCGCGACGATAGCCGGCAAGCCAACGGTGACTATCGCTTCGATTATCTGCACTCGCAACACTTGAATCGTGGATAGACCACGAGAACGTAACATGACCGTTTCAAGTTCACGTTTTCGTGCGATAAGTCCTGAAACTAGGAACAGGTAGTAGCCAACAACCGATATGCCCATCGCCGCAAGCAGTAGAGCCGGAAGCCGCAAGAACAACATTTTTTGTTCCATGCGTTTGGTGGTAGCTCGAGCTCCAATCAATGCTGTACCACGTGGAATTCCGTTCGCAATCACCTCTTCATATTCATCCAATGCCGAGACCAGTACAGTGGCCTTCATCAGCACGATTTGTTCAGGATCGAGGAACTTCACTCGTGTGTAATTCACCGGCAGGCCGGAGTTAGAAGGGCCGACACCCGAAGCGAGTGTATTTTCGGCTGTGAAGAGGACGATAGGTAGGTCGCGCCCACCGAACGCCGAAGCCGATTGGGGACTAAGAATAGCGCCGGGACTGCCCAGCCAGAATTCGTCGTTGCGATTATTCTCGACGAATAACCCGACTACCAGGCCTTTTACGATGCCTGAGTTTCTTGAGACGGAAGTGGCGGTAATGATGTCGCCGATGTTAATGTCGAAGACTTGATTGCCGTTTTTAATTCCTTTCGAGCGAGGGAGATAAAGCGCCACTTCGACAATCTGATCTCCGTTCTCATCGACTCGCAGATTCGATTCAGGGGTTCGACCTTCGATATACGTAACCGCGTCGAACAGACCCTCCATTTCGTGGAAACGAGCACGCGATGCGAGATCGCCTCGCGCTATAACCGTCTCTGTATTCGGGTCGAGGTCTTCTACTCCCCAAAAGTGGTCGCGCGATTTGATCCTTGTCGACGAGTGGGTGATAAGCGGTTGGAGATCGGCATTTGCTGCCGAATCTACAATTTCGTTGACGTCTGCGATCGATTTTGCTTCGAGCGGTATCCAATCAGATGCGGCACCGACGTTCTTGTTGAACGGACCAAGTCTCTCGACCACATCTGCCATACCGATACGTTCGAGAGACCGAAGATATATCGGACCGCCTGCGGTGACCATAGCCGCCAGAAAAACGGCGATCAGAACCCCGAGCGCCAAAAAGCGATCGCCACGTGCGCGACGTTGTACAAAGCGGGTGAAGTTCAAATCAGTGTGGTCCGCAAAGGGCAGTAGACATTAGCCAGCACCATAGATAACTCTGTTTGGGTGTCAAAATGCGTGTGCATTCTATCGAATAGCCGACAATGACGATGCAGTGAATACTGGCTCGCTGTTGGGTTATCGAATTAACTGAAAACACCGCCTGAACGGCGGTGAATTGAGTTCAAATGGTGGGCCGTTGCTAATGCTCAACAGTGACCATCATCTCTGTCTAGAATCTCCGGTAAGATTGGCTGACTTTGCTAGCTGATGGAGAGAATGTTGCCGGATATTTCTAGTGTGAAAGATGGATACGACCGCTGGTCGAGCGTGTATGACTCTGACGGTAACCCGATGCAGGTTTTGGAAGGCCCCGTGATTCAGCAGGCGTTCGGCAATGTCGATGGTTTAGACGTTCTTGATCTCGGGTGTGGAACGGGTCGCCACTCGCTGCATCTGGCGAAGAACGGCGCTAATGTTACGGCTCTCGACTTCTCGGAAGGCATGCTGGATACAGCTCGTCGAAAGATGGGAGCGGATGGGGTTGCATTCAAGTCACATGATCTCAGCGAACCCCTGTTATTTCCAGACGGCAGTTTCGATCTCGTCGTAAGCGGTCTGGTGCTCGAGCATCTAAATGATCTCGCACTGTTTTTCAGCGAGATTCACCGCGTCGTCAAACGTGGAGGGCGTGCTGTCGTGTCGGCCATGCACCCAGCGATGTTCCTGCGAGGATCTCAGGCAGGTTTCATAGATGCGGCATCCGGTGAGTTAGTTCACCCTGGCAGTATCAACCACCAACTAGGCGACATTGTAATGGCGATGCTACATGCCGACTTCAACCTCGATGCAATCGACGAAGTTTCACCTGATGCGAATTTTGTAGATAGATTCGAGATGAAAGCGAGTTCGACTGGCTGGCCGATGGTTGTTGTAACTCAGCTCACTCCAAATCGCTAAACATCTCATACCCATGAGACCTGAAGTCTGTGGTCGGTCGTTAAACAAAAACACCGCCTGAACGGCGGTGAAATAAGATCAAATGGTGGGCCTGGGAAGACTCGAACTTCCGACCTCTACTTTATCAGAGTAGCGCTCTAACCGGCTGAGCTACAGGCCCTTGAAAAGCGGCCAACGCACTGTGGAGTGCGCCGACCACAGCTACGAATTTTACTACTGCTTGTGAAGATTTGTATGCTGATTTTTCTGCAATCTCGGTGGTTGCGAGCGGATCAGCAGTCTTTGCGTCCGACACCTTCCAGTTCCACAACTATCTCGACAGGGGCGTTTCGGGCAACGATGAGGACGAGATCGTCGGTGTCGGAGGTATTGACTGGTTGGTGGTTTGCGTCGGGTGGGACAAAGATGAAATCTCCTGTGGTAATCGGTTCTTCCTTTTCGAGGTTAGGTCCCGATAGGAACGTTCCGCTTCCACTGACTATATATATCGCTGATTCGCAATTGACGTGGTAGTGGGCTGTTGAGCAGCGACCGGGTGGAACGGTGGCGATTGCCATGTGGATTCCGGTTGATCCAGTAAGGAGTTCTGAGACTCCAGCGAAACGGGTCATTGGTCCTGAGTTGATTTCGACCTCGAGGTTATCGGACTTGGTGATAACGATTTCGTTGGCGGAGGTGTGTTGGTGTGTCATGGGTGGGAGTTTAGCTGATGGGCTTCTGCCATAAATGGGAGGCGTAATCGTAACGAAGAGATACTTCGTACTCTTCCGAGATCCTGAATCAAGTTCAGAATGACGGTCGCGACGGGCACATCTTGTGCCTTGTCCTACCTCCCTCCTTCGGGAGGGACTTAGGAACCCCGTCGTAGAGCAACAACCGGTTCCCTTCCGGACGGAAGGGCTAGGGTAGGAGCTATAACGACACGCGACCAAGTCATCCGATGACGCCCGGAGCTATAACGACGCGCGACCAAGTCGTTCGACGACGCCCGGAACCAAACGCAACACCTGGAGCTCCCTCTTGATCGGTCCCCCTTCCTTCGGGAAGGGGTTAGGGGAAGGGTAGATTGCCGCTAAGCGACCAAGTCATCCGATGACGCCCGGAGCAAACGCAGCGCCCGGAGCTAAACGTTAAATACGCGTTATTTTTGGGCGCGAAAAGACCCGCCGTAGCGGGTCTTTGTTCAGCGCCTTAGCGAGCTGAACAGTGAACAGAAAGAATGCCTTTGTTTCGAAGTTTTGAGACTCTGAAAAGAGTCTATGATTTTGGTGCATTAAGCTTTTTGTGATTAGAAGTTCGAGCTAACGAGCCACTTCCACTCCCCCAGGACTCAGCTGATAAATCAACTGAACGCCGAGTTCAGGAATCTCGCTCAAGAAAGTTCTCTGTTCTAACCGCCTAATGGTCGACCTAGGTAGCCTTTTACAAAACTATCTATGATGGCCGCATTCTCGTCGTTTACCCACCGCGGGTACTAACGAAAAACGGTGATTCCATCACAGTCTGTAAAAGGTTCTCCTTAGAAAGGAGGTGATCCAGCCGCACCTTCCGGTACAGCTACCTTGTTACGACTTCGTCCCAGTCATCGATCCTACTCTCGGCACCTGTGCC
>Ga0114999_10000358_pt1 | contig 68020 bp, 64 predicted proteins | sample ArcticOcean_MG_C_3_FD_89820 | JGI IMG/M metagenome (GOLD analysis project Ga0114999, IMG submission 89820) | Marine microbial communities from western Arctic Ocean - ArcticOcean_MG_CB8_126 | ecosystem: Environmental > Aquatic > Marine > Oceanic | place: Arctic Ocean: Canada Basin | collected...
AACGATGTTCAAACGCTTGGTTTTCCTGGTCGCAATCCTTTGCTTGCCGGCGTCAATGGTACTGGCGGATTTCAAGGGCGGCGTCGAAGCCTACCGCAACGGGGAATACGGGGCTGCCTTCGAAGAGTGGGAAATCCTCGCGGTGAGCGGGCACTCCAAGGCCCAGTCCAACCTGGGCTTATTGTACCTGCGCGGCCAGGGCGTTCAGAAAGATGAAGAAGCGGCACTGGAGTGGTTCGAGAAGGCGGCGGAGCAGGGCCTCATCACGGTTCAGTTCAATCTCGGGATCCTCTATTCCCGCATCGATGGCAAGCTGAAGAGCCAATCCAAATCAACCGAATGGTATATCCGTGCCGCCGAGGCCGGGCATGCGACGGCCCGCTACCACCTCGCGCAGCGATTCGAGAATGGCCGCGGGACCAAGCGGGATTTCGTTGAAGCGCTGCGTTGGGCGATCCTCGCATCAGAGACGGCCAAGGGACGGCTTAAAGGCAAGACCATGGAATACCGGGACCGGCTTCTTGAGAAGATGCCTCGCGCGCAGATCGAAAAGGCAATCCAGCTCGCGGCAGACACCAAGGGACAGTAAGTCCCCGTCCACCCCTTCAGCATCACGTTTATGTTAAGAGGCATCTGGGCCTGATGCAGGCCCAGATCAGCCTGTCGGCGTTGCGCTTGCCATAGCGCTTAGGCGACACTTTTCCGACACATGTTTCCATTGCCGCAGGGGGAAAGTGCGTGAAGGTCACCGATATCAAGGTTTATGCCGTCGAAGCGGTTCGGCGGAACTGGACGTTCATCGAAGTCGAGACCGATGCCGGCATTACCGGCCTCGGTGAAATCACGCTGGAAATGTTCGATACCGCCGTGGCTGCCGCGGTTGAGGACTACAAGCGCCTGCTCATCGGCGAGAACCCGCTTGAGATCGAACGCCTCTACGATCATCTCACGCGCAACAAGTTCTGGCGCACCGACACGCTCAGCACGACGGTGCTTTCGGGCATCGACATCGCGCTGTGGGACATCAAGGGCAAGGAGCTCGGTGTCCCGATCTACCAACTTCTGGGCGGACCGGTGCGCGACACCATCCGCGCCTACGGCAATTATTGGTTCCTCGGCGCGACCAAGGACGACTACGCGCGCACGGTCGATGACTATGCCCGCGCCGCGGCCCGCGCGGTCGACGAGGGCTGGGATGCCTTGAAATGGAGCCCTTTCGGCTCCTCCGCCTATACGGCCACGATCGACGAAGAGCGCGTCATCATCGAATGCGTCAAACGCGTCCGCGAAGCCGTGGGCGACCGCGCCGACCTGCTGCTCGACGCCCACGGGCGGTTCAATCTGCCGACGATCAAGCGCATTGCCAGAAAACTCGAACCCTACGAACCGTTCTTCATCGAAGAACCCATTCCACCGGAAAATATCGATGCCATGGTGGACTTGAAGAATTCCACCCGGGTGCCGCTCGCCACCGGCGAACGCCTCATCACCAAGCACGAATTCCTGCCTTTGCTGAACAGTTTTGCGGTCGACTACATTCAGCCCGATATCATCCACACCGGCGGCATCACGGAGATGAAGAAGATCGCGGCGCTCGCCGAGGCATTCTACATTCCCCTCATCCCGCACAATCCGAACGGGCCTGTAGCGACCGCGGCAACCATCCATCTGGCGGCCAGCATCCCGAATTTCATGATGACCGAATATATCGACCTGCCGGAGCGGGCCGACGTACTCGTCGAGCCGCTGGTCGTGGAGAAAGGCCAGTTCGCCCTACCGACCAAGCCCGGCCTCGGCATCGAGCTCAACAAGAAGGCCTTCAAGAAATACCCGCCGCAGGAGCGGGAATGGGACCACTACTCCCCGGTCCGAAACATCCAGATGTCATAAAGCCGGGGTCGGACCTCAGGTCCGACCTCGATCGTTGTTGATTAGTTCTTGAGCATCTGGTCGTAACGTACCGCTTCATGCGCCTCGACCGGGTCCTGACCGGCACGAACCGCCGCGATGATCTGTTCCTCGGTGCGTTTCACCAGTTCCGCCGTCTCCAGTACGGTCTCGACATGTTCCCGGGGAACGATGAGCACGCCGTTCTCGTCGCCGAACACCAGGTCGCCGGGCCGCACCGGAACGCCTGCCAACGTGATATCGACGCCGAAGCCGGCGCTCGACGAGCGGGTGCGGATGGAGGTCAGCGCCGGGCCCGCCGCATAGCAGGGGAAGTCGAGCGCCTTGTACTCGTTGATGTCCCGCATCGCGCCGTCGCTGACGCAACCCGCCAGTCCATAATGCTTGGATGTCGTGCCGACAATACCGCCAAAGCTGTTCACGTCCGGGCGATTGCCGTTGTCGATCACAAGGACGCAGCCATTGCCGCCCGCGACGGCCGCGCGGAGGGTATCGTACGCCGCCGATTCCGGCCCTTCGCCCGGCGGCACGAGCTTCAGCGTTTGGGCCGGGCCGACGATCTTCGGACAATCGGGCCACAGGGGCAGCACGCCCTGGGTCGCCCCTTCGAGCCCGTTTCGCTCCAAACCATCGGCAACGTCGGGTCCCGCAAGCGCCATGAACCTTTCGATGATTTCCGGTGCGATCTCGTTGGCCATTCCGAACTTCTCCCCATGTTGCCACAGACCATGGACCGTAACGCACAGGTGCCCGGACGGTAAGAGTCCTCATCCGAATTACTGGCCCGGCAAACCCCGGCCCTACTTGCAGCAGCACGCCCCAAACCGCTAAATCAATTCCAACTTAATTTTATTTCAGGGAGGACGGCATGGCGTTGGAACGCATCGGCTTCATCGGGCTGGGCAATATGGGACAACACATGGCCAGCAATCTTGCTGCAGCCGGATATCCGCTCATATGTTACGACATCGCAGGTACCGAAGAGCGGGCGCCCGAAGGAGCTGAGATTGCCGGTTCCGTCACCCAGATCGCGGGAAGTGCCGATTTCGTCATCATCAGCGTGGCCTCCCAGAAAGCGGTAGAAAGCATCACCGAAGAAATCGCGGCAGCTAACAACCTGACCGTCTCAATCGTCGTCGACACGTCAACCATCGGCTCAAAAACCGCCCGCACCGCCGAGGCCCGCCTGGCGGCCGTCGATGTTACTTACATTGATTCGGCCGTTGCCGGCGCGTCGGGCGGAACGGGGATCGGCCCGGCAGCGGCGGAAGCTGCAACTCTGACGTTCATCGTTGCGGGCAAGACCGACGCTGTCGAAAATGTCCGTCCCGCGCTGGAGAAGATGGGGCGCAAGCTGTTCCATGTCGGCGAGGAGCCCGGTCAGGCCCAGGCCATCAAGTTGATCAACAACTTCCTGATCGGCACGGTCATGACAGCGACGAGCGAGGCAATGAATTACGGCCTCAGTCAGAATCTCGACATGAAATCGATCCTCGAAGTGATCAACGTCTCAAGCGGGGCGAACGTCGCCACGTCCTACATCTTTCCGACCTGCATCGAACCGGAGACCTACGATGTCGGCGCAGCGGTCGAAATTCTCGTCAAGGACGTCAGCGTCTACGTCGATGAAGTCGAGAACGGTAAACTCCCCAATGCCGTCGGCTCCGTGGTCAATAAGATCTGGGCCGACATGGGCAGGGATCACCCCGGCGTCGATTTCACCCGCGTCTTCCCATATATCCGCGATGGTGGGGAAGGGTAGCGCGACCCGCCTCACACCACCTTGGCGTAGTCGTAATAGACCTTGTTCCAACGCACGATGGTCGTCGTGTTGATGAGGCCGGCTTCGGTGAACGGGTCCTTGGCCATGAACGTCTCGACGGCCTGCCGGTCAGGCATGTCCAGAAGTGCGACACCGCCGATGCGCTGGGAGCCGTCGTCCGTCGAGAGGTTGCCGCCTGCCAGGACCTTGTCCAGATTACCGTCAAAATGCTGGCGGTGGGGCTCCAGAACCTGGTCTCGAAGTTCGCCATAGTTGGACCGGTAGATCGTGTGGACAAAAAACAGCACGGGCATCTCCTTTGGTGTGAGTAGGGGGAATATGGGTGGTTGGGGTATCCATCATGGATAGATGTCTCCATATAACTAGGACATCATGCCGAACCCATCTCACCACCGGCAAACACGATAGCGACCGAATGAAGTAAAGGGGGCACCGATGAGCGACCAGATCAATGCCGATTTTTCAAAATTCGCCACCGTCCACACTGATGAAATCGAGTGGCAGCAGAGTCCTACGGAGGGCATTTGGCGAAAACGCCTTGAACTCTCCGGCGAAACCGAGTCCGGCCGGGTCACTTCACTGGTCCGTTTCGATCCGGGCGCCAAGTTTCCCGACCACCCACACCCGAATGGCGAGGAAATCCTTGTGCTGGACGGCGTATTCTCGGACGAGACGGGGGACTACCCGGCCGGTAGCTACATTCTCAACCCGGAAGGCACGAACCACGCACCTTGGTCGAATGAAGGCTGCACGCTGTTCGTGAAGCTTCAACAATATCCGGGCAAGGACCGGCCGCACGTCGTTATCGACACCAATACGGCGGAATGGAAAGCGGGACGCTATCCCGGACAGGTTTTTCTGCCGCTTTACAATGAACCCGGGCCAAGCAAAGCGTTTACGCGCCTCACACGCATCCCACCAGGATGCGAGATCGGTCTCGACGAGCACCCCGGCGGCGAAGAGGCGTTCATTCTCGAAGGAGGACTCGAGGACGAACACGGCTCTTGTCGAGCGGGAACCTGGATTCGCTACCCGGTCGGTAGCCAGCACAGCCCAAAATCGCCCGAGGGATGCCTGCTCTATGTAAAGCGGGAACATCTAGCCTAACAGCAGGCTCCATTCACCGACATCGACTGAACAAATCGGAGTGGCAGTGGCGCATGAGTAGAAGGCTTGAAAGCAAGAAGGCTCTTATCACCGCCGCGGCCCAAGGTATCGGGCACGCAACCGCGCTGGCATTCACCGCCGAAGGTGCGGCTGTTTGGGCCACCGACGTCAACGAGCAGAAGCTGCAGGAACTGAACGGCGAACCCGCCATCTCGGTTCGGCATTTGGACGTCACCGACCGCCAGCAAGTGGAGGCGGTTGTTGGCGAGATCGGCCCCGTCGACATTCTCGTAAACTGTGCGGGATACGTGGATATGGGCAGCATCCTCGATTGCAGTGACGCGGACTGGGATCGCTCCTTCGACGTCAACGTGCGAGGTATGTTCCTGGTCACGCGCGCGATGCTGCCCGCCATGCTGGGAGCTGGAGGCGGTGCCATCGTCAACATCGCTTCCGTCGCTTCATCCATCAAAGGGGTTAAGGATCGCTGCGCCTACGGTGCCAGTAAGGCTGCGGTCATCGGCTTCACGAAATCCGTGGCTGCCGACTATATCGACGGCGGCATCCGCTGCAACGCGGTGTGTCCCGGAACGGTCGATACACCTTCGCTTGGAGAGCGTATTCGGGCCGCGGGCGGTGACGAGGCCGTGACACGGGCCAAATATGTAGACCGGCAACCGATGGGACGCCTCGGGAATGCGGACGAGATTGCGAATGCCTGCGTCTATCTGGCGTCGGACGATGCCGTTTTCATGACCGGTACAGAGTTTGTCATCGACGGTGGCATGGTGCTCTAGACCAATTCCGCGCCGGTCGGATTTGACCGGAACAGAAGCCCCCCCTAACGTTGACTTCGTGTTCGGAAATTCGTCGGCATTTTTCAAAAATGCGTCGGCCACTCAGTTTCACGGCACTGCATATTATTGTTATTGAGGATTAAATAGTTTCGATAACTAACTGTTAAAAGGACGAAACATGGGGATGAAAGAGTATTCTATGGACGATATGCTTAAACGCGTCGCCCGCATGAAGAATCTCAAGTCGTCAAGCCAGGCGTTCGTCGATACCCGGCTGCCGGAAAACCAGAGGGAGATATTCGACGTCATCGGCGCCGGGGTCACCGAGGATTCTGCGACGCAGCCTGCAATCACTGACGCCGAAGATTTCAATCTCACCTACATCGGTGCCGAACCCGGAAAAGGGGCCAACCTTCATTCGCACCCGGCGGGAGTCGAGGTGTTTATCCCGATCACCGGCACCTGGGCGGTGTTCTGGGGGAATGACGGCGAGCACGAGATCGAACTCGATCAAGGTGACGTGATCTCCGTTCCCTCGGACGTGATGCGTGGTTTCCGCAATACGGGGAATGAATACGCTCACCTGATGGCAATCCTCGGTAAGACTGACGCGGGCCGTGTCTCTTGGTCACCCAAGGTGCTTGAAAGAGCCCGGAAAACAGGACTCGATCTGGACGAAGACGGAAATTTGGTCGAAATCGCGACTACGTGACGACACAGACCGGAAACGACATCACAGATGTGCAAGCCACAGGATTGCAGGACTTCGCACGCGTGAAGGAAAGGGCAGGTTCAACATGAGTAACGTCGCGTCTACGGAAGCGAACGATTCCGAAGGGGCCGCCGTTCGAGCGCGCCTGGATCATCCGGTGATCGATACGGACGGTCATTTCATCGAAATCGAGCCGATCCTGATCGACTATATCCAGCAGGTCTGCGGTGCGGACCTCGCCAAACGCTATCGTGACATGGTGAGCGAGGGCCGGTTCTGGGGCTGGTACCAGCTCACACCCGAAGAACGCCGTGAAAGGCGGGTTACGCGTCCGCCATTCTGGGCTTTGCCCACCACGAACTCGGCCGATCGGGCGGCAGCCATGATTCCCGGCTTCTGGCGCGCGCGGATGGACGAATTTGGCATCGATCTCACGCTCGCTTATCCGACGATCTGCCTCATGCTGATGGGCATCGCGGACGATGAAATGCGGCGCGGCTTCATCCGTGCCGCCAATGTCATGACGGCGGACCTTTACAAGGGACACGAAGATCGCATCATCCCGGCGGCGACGATCCCCACAAACACACCCGAAGAGGCTATCGAAGAGCTCGATTTCATCGTCAACGAGCTCGGCATGAAACTCGCCATGGTGAACGGCATGGTCCGGCGCCCCGTGAGCGGCTCGCAAGGCAAACAGCGCAGCATGTCTGCGGAGGAAAATGGCACCTGGGTCGATCCCCTCGGGCTCGACAGCGAATACGATTACGATCCGTTCTGGGCCAAATGCGTCGAACTTGGCGTCGCGCCCACCATGCACAGCCACGCAATTGGCCTGTCGCATCGCACCTCTATCTCTAGCTACAACTACAACCATATCGGCCACTTCGCCGATGCTTCGGAAATTACCGCCAAGGCCTTGTTCCTGGGCGGCGTGACGCGACGGTTCCCAGAACTTAATGTCGCCTTTCTGGAGTGTGGCGTGGGATGGGCCGTGACGCTCTATCACGGCCTGATGGAGCACTGGGAGAAACGCAACCTGGGAGCGCTCACCACCAATCTCGACCCGGCCAAAATCGACCAAAGCGCCTTGGTCGCGTACGCCGAGCAGTACGGCAACGACATCATCGCCAAGAAGGTCCGCGAGATAGGGTCCCTGGATGGTCCGGAGTACTTCCTGCAAACCGAAGACCCGGACGATCTGGACGAGTGGGCCGCCTGCGCCATCCAGACGAAGCAGGATGTCCATGACCTCTTCGTGCCGGGGTTCTACTTCGGTTGCGAGGCCGACGACCGGGGCGTCTCCTGGGCATTCGACACACGTGTGAACGCGCTTGGTGCGCGATTCAACGCCATGTTCAGCTCCGATATCGGCCATTGGGACGTTCAGGACGCGTCCGGAGTGCTCGGTGAAGCGTACGAACTTGTCGAGCGCGGCGTCCTCACGCCGGATGATTTCCGCGACTTCACCTTCACCAACACTGTTCGCCTCCATGGAACGATGAACCCCCGGTTCTTTGAGGGAACTGCCATCGAAGCCGAAGCTGCCGCGGTTTTGAACAAACCTAAGGCTGCCTGAACACCAACCAACGCCATAGCCAACAGGCGCCAAGGGCGAAAAGATAGGATAGGAGAGAGCGATGACCGATCAAGCTGTAATGCCGCGAGAACCGTATGCCGGCTATCATCAGCCCAAAGGCATTGATGAGGACGCCGAACTCACCCACATCGGTCCGAACACACCCTGCGGCGAATACCTGCGCCGCTTCTGGCAGCCGGTATGCCTGACGGAACAACTGACCGACCTGCCCCTTGCCCTGACCATCATGGGCGAAGATTTGGTGGCGTTCCGGGACAAGTCAGACCAGATTGGACTGTTGCACAGGCATTGCTCCCACCGGGGCACGTCGCTCGAATATGGCATCGTCGCGGATCGCGGAATCCGCTGCTGCTATCATGGTTGGCTGTTCGATGCCGACGGCACCATCCTCGAGACACCGGGCGAACCATCGGATTCCCGTCTCAAGGACAGCTTCGTGCACGGCGCCTACCCAACCCGTGAATTCAAAGGTCTGGTGTTCGCCTATATGGGACCGCCGGACACCATGCCGGCATTTCCGGTATTCGATACGCTGGAAATGCCCGACAACGAGATGATCCCTTATGCCATTCACTACCCGTGCAATTGGCTACAGGTGAACGAAAATCCCGTCGATCCGTATCACAGCGTGTTCCTGCACAGCCGGGTGACCGAGGCCCATTTCAACGTTGCCTGGGGAGAATTGCCGGTCGTGGAATGGCATGTAAAAGAAGGCGGGAAAGGCGTGCACCTCACCAATACTCGCCGCTGGAAAGAATATTTATGGACGCGGATTAACGAGTGGGTGGCGCCGAATTTCGCGCAGACCCCCGACATCTATCAGAATCCCGACCGCGAAAAATTCTTCGTCCGTGCCGCTTTGAGCAAATGGGCAGTGCCGATCGACGATACGAACACCATGATCATTGCCTGGCGCCACTTCAATGATGAGCTTGATCTGGACGGTAAGAGTGACCGAACCGATATCGGCCTGAACAAGGTTGATTTTCTGGGCCAGACCAGCGCGCGCTCTTACGAGGACGGGCAGCGGATACCCGGAGACTACGAGGCGCAGGTCGGGCAGGGACCGATCAACATCCACGCCCTGGGAAACCTGGGCTATACCGATACCGGCGTGGCCCTATTGCGCCGCACGTTGCGCGAGGGCATCCGGGCGGTTCAGGAAGGCAACGATCCGCCACTGTTGGCACCCACCGCCTCGGGCAACGTGCCGACGCAGTGCGGCGACGTCATTGTCAATGTCGGAGACATGTCCGAGGACAGGGAGTTGCAAGGGAAAGTCGGTCAGGCCATTGGACGAATCATTGCCGAAACCGAGAATTTGCCCCATCGCGAGCGACAGGCTGAAATCGAAAATCGTGTCCGGACGTATCTCGCCGAACGATAAATTGCTATTCAGTGCCGGCGTCGGCGTTAAGGCCGGCTGCTTCGATCCCGGCGATTGCGCACTGCTCGTCGCGGTCGGAGGTATCACCACTGATCCCGACGGCACCGACGATCCGGCCGCCCTCGTCGCGAACCAATACCCCGCCGGGAACCGGCACCATGCGCCCTCCAGACGCAGCGATAATCGCGTTCATGAAGACGGGGCGCTCCGCGGCAACACCGGCAAGCTTGCGCGACGCCACTCCCATTCCCAGCGCACCCCAGGCTTTGCCGGTGGCAATCTCAAACCGCAGAATGCTGCTCTCGTCCTCCCGCTTGAATGCCACAAGGTGCCCACCGCTATCGAGTACCGCTACCGTGAGCGGGCGATAGCCTCCGTCACGGCCGCGCGCCAATGCCGAATCTATGATTTCCGATGCCTGAGCGAGTGTGACTAACGTCATAACAGGCTCCTCATTTGTCGAATTTACTTATGCCGAGCCAGCCTCTTACCTGAGACGGGAGGATGGAGATATCACAATTTTGGGCGCTACACGGCACTAATCGAAAGTGGTCTATTGATCATCGAGTTCGCGTGCGACGAACGTTGACCTGACACTTTCTAACGTTTTCCCGGGTGTCGCGGCTGCTCTGGGGGAATATCGAAGCCGCGTTGCGCCGGCAACTTCGAACAATTTCAAGGGAAGGGAGACACCCATGTTTACCAGAAATAATCTGGTAGCAGCGTGCATCACGACAACGATCTTGTTCTCGTTGCCCACAAGCGCCAAAACGCTGATCTACTGTTCGGAAGGGAGCCCGGAAGGCTTCAATCCACAACTCTATACGGCGGAAACGACGTTCGATGCGTCGTCGCGCCAGATTTACAACCGGCTCGTCGAGTTCGAATTGGGCACCTCAAAGGTGATTCCCGGACTTGCCGAATCTTGGTCGGTTTCAGACGACGGTAAGGTCTATACCTTCAAGCTTCGAAAGGGCGTGAAATGGCACAACACGCTTGCCTTCAAAGCAAGCCGTGAATTCAACGCCGACGACGTCGTTTTTAGTTTTGAGCGGCAGCTCAAGAAAGATCATCCCTATCACAACGTGTCAGGTGGCAGTTACTAGTACTTCAACGGCATGGACATGCCGAATTTTCTGATAGGCGTTGAAAAGCTCGACGATCACACGGTGCGCCTCTCGCTCAACGAACCCGAGGCGCCGTTCATCGCCAACCTGGCAATGGATTTCGCCTCCATCCAGTCCGCCGAGTATGCAGGCGTGATGATGGCCGCGGGAACGCCCGAGAAAGTCGATCTGGACCCGGTCGGAACCGGACCTTTCCAGCTGGTCGGCTACCAGAAGGATGCCGTCATTCGTTACAAGGCCAATCCCAACTATTTCCGGGGCAAGGCGGCGATCGACAATTTGGTATTCGCCATCACGCTGGATGCTTCGGTCAGGTACGCCAAATTGAAGGCAGGCGAGTGTCATATCATGCCGTACCCCAACCCCGCCGACGTTAAAGCCATGCAGAGCGACACCGGCGAGACCGCATTCCGCTATTCGCATGATGACGGGATCGGCGTGTTCTACTGGATCGACGGCGATGTCGGCTATGCACTGGCCGGCCGCATGGAAAAGGATGAACTGCTTGACGTCGCCAATCTGATCTACCGGCAGCTTAATCCGTAGCGTTGTTGCACGACTCTTTTTCTCAACCCCTCGCCCTGGCCCTCCTCCTGGATAAGCAGAAGGGACCCTTGCTTCACTTCCACGCCCTAATGGACTACGCCGCTGGGGCGGGATTCAGTGGGGGATACGGCGCAAGGGCCAGCGTGGTGGTGGACCATGGCCCAAGTGCTGCCCCTGTGAACGAAGATGTTGGTGGCGGCGAGTAAGCCGCCGTTTACGACTTCGTTGCAGGTCACGAATGCAGTATCGCCATACACGAAGGTCCGGAAATCACGGCAAGAGATTTCTGGCGCGGCGGAGCCTTCAAGGATTGCCCGCCAGCTTTCGATAACATCGTGATATCCCGTCAGGACATTCCAACCCGGATGCGTGCAGGCGATATCGTCGTCATGTGCCCAAACTTCGACCATCGCCGCGAAATCGGCATTCCCGAAGGCGTCATAGAACGCCTCGTTCACCTGCAATACTGCCTGCTCTTCATCCATTGCTATTGCTCCTGCCGCCTGGTTGCGGAACAGATGATGACACGCGGCAATTGCCACTGCCAGCACCGGCACACACCCGAGAACCTCGCTCTCGAATCGCTGTTTGCGCCGTCCTGATTACCGACCAATCGCCCTGAATAGTGACAGGCATCCTGATTGGCGACAGGCATCCTGATCAGTGACAGGAACATTGTCTGAGGCATTCAAGATCGTTATCAAGAGGGCGTGTACGAAACTGTTTCGATCCTCTTCTCCGCGTTCGTGGATCCGGCAAAGCTGTTGCTGGCCATTCTTGTCGCCGGCGTTGCGCTGCTTTGGACGCGCTGGCAGAAGGCTGGACGCCTGTTGACTGTTCTTGCGGTCGTCGCGTTCGTAGCAATTGCAATACTTCCACTTGGTACGTGGCTCATCTCACCATTGGAGGACCGATTCCCGTCGCCAGAACCGCTACCTGCGACGGTTCATGGAATCGTTGTCCTCGGCGGCGCCATCTCGCTGTCGACATCCGTCACGCGCAATCAGCCGTCGCTCAACGCAAACGCCGAGCGTCTGACGATGTTCGCGACGTTGGCCCGAAGATTTCCCGAGGCGCGCCTCATCTTCACTGGTGGCTTCCGCGCACTGACGGCCCCAGCGACAACTGAAGGTAAGGTCGCCTCGACACTGCTTGAGGGTCTCGGCGTACGTCCGGAGCGACTGACGGTCGATGACAGCGCCCGCAATACCATAGATAACGCCTTCAATGCTCTCGAACTGGCCAGTCCCGCGGCCGATGAAACCTGGTTGTTGGTTACATCTGCGCGCCATATGCCACGTGCTGTCGGCGCGTTCCGCCAGGCCGGTTGGCGAGATTTCATTCCTTATCCCGTTGACTATCTAACCAATGAAAACGCCGGGGCAAATCTTGGTTTCAACCTCAGGGCCGGCCTGAATAGCCTGATGGCAGCGCAGCATGAATGGATAGGGCTTGCTGCCTATAGGGTTATGGGTGCCTCCTCGGAATTTTACCCGGGACCCTGATGTTGGCCACGTTGCGAGCCCTTGGACGCTGTGGCACAAAGTGGATGAAACGAATTCACCGCGATCGCGGTACGTAACACAGAGTACAGGGAATATGAGAGGCAACAGAACGTTGAACATAACCCGCAAGCACTACGCGCCACTGTGCATTGCCCTAGCTGTGGGCATGTTTTGGTTCGCCACGTCTGCCCGGGCAGACAAACATAACTTCGACCAATGGCGTGACGAATTGCGCACCGAAGCACTTGCACAGGGTATCAAGGCGGAGACGTTCGATACGGCGTTTAAAGGGGTCGTCCCAATTCCGCGCGTCATCGAGCTAGATCGGCACCAGCCCGAATTTACCATGACGTTCGACCAGTATGTCTCGCGAATCATCAACGATAAGCGCGTCCAGGAAGGCCGCGAGAAATATACCCAGAATCGCGACCTATTGAATGAAGTCGGCAAGAAGTTCGGCGTTCAGCCAAGATTCATTGTGGCCCTGTGGGGAATCGAAACGGGCTTTGGGCGCCACACGGGCGGATTTCCGGTGATCGCCTCTCTTGCAACATTGGCGTTCGATGGCCGCAGAAGTTCCTTTTTCCGCAAAGAGTTGCTTATATCTCTGAAGATTTTAAATGAAGGACATATCAGCCCGGAGCGCATGAAAGGATCATGGGCGGGCGCGATGGGTCAAAACCAGTTCATGCCCTCGAGCTTTGCGCGACACGCCATCGACTATGATGGTGACGGACGGCGCGACATATGGACGAGCAAGCCGGATGTCTTTGCCTCGACGGCAAAATACCTCGCGGCTTCGGGATGGCGAGACGATATCACATGGGGGAGGCCGGTCAGGATACCTGATGATCTCGACCTCGCCATGACAGGACGTAAGCTAAAAAAGCCCATTGGAAGCTGGCAGAAGCTTGGTGTTCGGTTGCCAGATGGCAACGATTTGCCCAAGCGCCAGTTGAACGCCGCCATAGTTCTTCCGGACAAAGGGAAGCGCAGCCCCGCATTCCTCGTCTACGATAATTTTGAAGCCATTCTTAAATGGAATCGGTCCGATTTCTTCGCGGTGGCAGTCGGAAGTCTTGCAGATCGTATTTCTGGGCGATAGAATACACAATATATTGGGGTAATTTCTAGCTCGCATACTAAATAATGATGCGCTCGACTGAACGTCCCTTGTCAATCAGGATTCATGTCGGCCGACTTGGTGTTGGTATCACCGTCGCGCTTGCCATGTTGGTCACGGCCTGTGCACCCACACGCCTTGTGATCCATGCGGCAAAGGAAGTTGCCCGGAAATTCGAGCAAAAGAAGGCTGAGCAAACCACTACGTCGCAGCGCACGATGGCCATCCCATCGCCGCAGGGGACTTACAAGGTAGGCGACCCCTATAAGATTGACGGTATCTGGTACTACCCGAAGGTAAATCCGGACTATCGGGAAACCGGTATCGCTTCGTGGTACGGCAAGCCATTTCATGGCAGGGCAACGGCGAATGGTGAGGTCTACGATATGAACTCCATCACCGCCGCCCATAAGACCCTCCCTCTGCCAACGTACGTCCGAGTTACCAACCTTGAAAACGGGCGGGCGCTAACGGTGCGCGTCAATGATCGGGGGCCATTCGTACACGGCAGAATCATCGATCTCTCCCGCAGAGGTGCGCAACTTCTGGGCTTCGAGAAAAATGGTGTCGCACGGGTCCGCGTTGAAGCGGTCCCGTCGCCCGATGACGTCGAGATTGCGGCAAAACCGGTCACGCCCGACAGCGCCAGATTCGCCGTGAAGGCGGCGCCCGTGGTGGCCGTTCAGACTGCTCAATTGCCACCACCGAACGGCGTGTCGGTAGCGCCGCCCCCGAAGACCCAAAAACCTCAGGTGAATGGCACGGTCGTCAAGGAACTCAAACCCACCCGGCTATACGTTCAGGCTGGAGCATTCTCGTTCCTTGAGAACGCGGAACGCCTGCGCGCGCGCCTGTCTGATCTTGCCGATGCGTCGGTGATGCCAGCTCAGGTCGACGGGCGCGACCTCTATCGGGTCCGGGTTGGCCCGATCGCCAGCTTGGAGCAGGCCGACGCGACCCTCGAAAAGCTGATCGACAACGGCCATATCGACGCTCGCATAATCGTCGATTGATGCGGGATTGATCCGACTCCCTACTTCCGAGCCAATTCGTCATACTGTCCCCCAACAGACGAATTCAGGAGAGGTTGCTCTAATCAATGGCAATGCTTAGTCGCCCAATTACCAGGTGCCAAGTCCCCAAGTCGATCCTGTCGAGCATTTTTGCCGTCGCTGTGTCCTTTTGGGTATCGCTGCCGGCGACGGCAACGGAAACTGCTGCAAAATTTGCGATTCTGCTGGACTTCGATACAGGTGCGGTCTTGCTGGAAAAAAATGCTGACGAGCCCACGGCACCAGCATCCATGAGCAAGCTGATGACGCTCTATATGGTTTTTGAGCGCCTGAAATCCGGAAGCTTGCGCCTTGAGGACACCTTTCCGGTGAGCGAAAAAGCCTGGCGGATGGGCGGCTCTAAAATGTTCGTCGGCGTCAATACGCGGGTCAAACTGGATGATCTGCTGCGCGGCATCATCGTTCAGTCCGGCAATGACGCCTGCATCGTCGTCGCTGAGGGCCTCGCCCAACACGAAGCGGCGTTTGCGGACGATATGACAGAACGCGCCCGGGACATTGGCCTCAGGAACAGTAGGTTCGCGAATTCGACGGGATGGCCGGATCCCGATCATCTGATGTCCGTGAGGGACATTGCGACTATTTCGACGCTCATCATCAGGGAGTTTCCCGAATTTTATTCACTGTTCGCCGAAAAATCATTCACTTACAACGATATAAAGCAGAGTAATCGGAACCCGCTTTTGTACCGGTATGACGGCGCCGATGGCCTTAAGACCGGACATACCGAGCAATCCGGTTACGGTCTTGCAGCTTCAGTCACCAAGCGAGGGCGGCGGCTGATTCTGGTTGTTAATGGACTGGACAGCCAAAAGCAGCGGGCCCAGGAAACCGAAAGGCTGTTGGACTGGGCCTTTCGCGAATTCGACAATTACGCCCTGTTCAGCACCGGAGAAACGGTCACGGAGGCGGATATCTGGCTCGGACAAGAGGCCCACGTCCCACTCGTCATCGAAACCGACGTGAACCTCACGCTGCCGCGCAAGTCTCGGCGCAAGATGGAAGTCAAAGTGAACTACAACGGCCCGGTGGCCGCACCAATTCGCGCAGGTGAGCAACTGGCCTTGCTGACTATTTCGGCGCCCGATGAGGAGACCCTGCAGATTCCGCTCGTCGCCGGTAAGGATGTCGAGAGACTGGAAATGTTTGGGCGACTGAGTGCCGCCTTCAAATATCTTGCGTGGGGCGCAGGAGAATAGGGCCTGGAGCGCAGCAGATTAGGATTATTGTGGAATTGACCCATTCTCCTGCGGTCCGAGAGTGCTGCCGTTGAACAACGACATCGTCCGGGGTCGTTTCATTTCGTTCGAGGGAGGTGAGGGCGCGGGCAAGAGCACCCAGGTACGACTCCTGGCCGATGCCTTGACTCACAAGGGTATTCGCTGTCTGAGCACGCGCGAGCCGGGTGGATCACCTGGGGCAGAATCAATTCGGGAGCTTTTGATACAGGGCGATGTCGGTCGGTGGGATCCGATGAGCGAGGCATTGCTTAATTTTGCGGCACGGCGAGATCACGTCACGAACGTTATCGAGCCGGCATTGTGTGCGGGAACTTGGGTCATCTGCGACCGGTTCACCGATTCAACGATCGCCTACCAAGGATTTGGACAGGGCCTTGAAATTTCCCTCATTCAGGACCTGCATCGTACGGCCGTCGGAGACCTCTGGCCGGACGTGACATTCATTCTGGATATACCCGTCGCCGACGGTTTTGGCAGAGTTGCGAACCGCTCGACTGACATTGATCGTTACGAACGAATGGACAGCCAATTCCATATAAGGCTGCGGGAGGGTTTCTTGGAAATTGCCCGGAAGAACGTCGAGCGATGCGCGGTTGTCGACGCGCAACCACCGGTCGACGTTGTGCATCAAGCCGTCATAACGCTCATCGAGCAGCGACTGGGAGTGTGACCGCTGGCCAACGACAGCACCGAAAATGTAACCTCAGTCCCCCGTGAGACCTCAAGTTTTCTGGGCCACGAGATGGCAGAAGCCACGATACTGTCAGCTTGGAATCAAGGCCGTTTTGCCAATTCTTGGCTGATTTCCGGTCCTCGCGGCATCGGCAAGGCGACCTTGGCGTACAGACTCGCACGATTTGTCCTCGCGGGCGGTGGCGAAGGCAGCCTGTTTGGAGAACCGGACAGCTTGGCAATTGCTGAAGATGACCCTGTGTTCCGGCGTATCGCCGGCAACGCCCACACTGACTTTAAAGTCGTAGAGCGTAATTACGACGCCAAACGGGATCGACGGAGAGATGAGATCGTCGTCGACGACGTACGCGGACTCGTGTCGTTCTTTTCCATGACCGCCGCCGAAGGCATATGGCGCGTCGCAATCGTCGATTCCGCCGATGAAATGAATCGGAACGCGGCGAATGCCCTGCTTAAGACGCTGGAAGAACCACCCACCCATGGCCTGGTGATCCTGATCGCGCATGTGCCCGGCCGGGTTCCGGCCACTTTGCGCTCGCGTTGTCGCCGGCTTTCATTGCATCCGCTTGCCCCCGACCTTGTCGGGCAAATCGTTGCCCAACAACGTCCGGACATCGTGGAGGACAAACGTCGGGCACTTGGAAGGCTGGCCAACGGCAGCCCCGGAGAAGCATTGGCATTGGCCGACTCCGGTGGCTTGGCGCTTTACGAAGAGATCGTTGGATTGATCTCCGGTCTTCCCGACGTGGACATGCTCGCCGTCCATAAACTGGGCGATCGCCTCAACCGCCGGGAGGCGGGAGACACCTTCCGGACGGTCGCGAACCTGCTGCCGCAATGGCTTGAACGCATGATTCACGGCGCCGCGACCGGGTCCTTTCCACCGCCCGTCGTGAGCGGGGAAGATGAGATCATGGCCCGACTCGCACAATCCGGAAGCCTTGAACGCTGGTGCGAGGTGTGGGAAAAGGTGCGTGATCTGCTATCCGCGACGAATGCCGTCAATCTTGACCGGAAGCAGGTATTGCTGAACGTCTTTTCCACCCTGCAATCAACTTCCCGTGCCTAGTGTTGCCGGGTAGGCCGAACGGATCGAACATCGATGTCGCGTGACAACTGTTACTACATCTCGACGCCGATTTACTACGTGAACGATGTACCCCACATCGGCCACGCATACACGACGCTCGCCTGCGACGTCCTCGCCAGGTTCAAACGACTGGATGGCTTCGATGTGATGTTCCTGACCGGAACAGACGAGCACGGCCAAAAAGTCGAAAAATCAGCCCAGACCGCGGGCCTGGAGCCGCAAGAATTCGTCGACAAGGTATCTCAGAATTTCCACGACCTGGGCGGGCCCATGGGGTACTCCAACGACGATTTCATCCGCACGACCGAAGCCAGGCATACGGAGTCGTGCCAGGCGATCTGGCAAGCAATCGAACGCAACGGCGACATTTACCTGGGCACGTATTCAGGCTGGTATTCCGTTCGTGATGAAGCTTTCTATGCTGAAGAAGAATTGACGAAAGGTCCCGACGGTACGCGCCGCGCGCCGAGCGGCGCGGAGGTCGAGTGGGTCGAAGAGCCGAGCTATTTCTTCAAGCTGTCGGAGTGGGAGGATCGTCTCCTCAAGTTCTACGACGAAAACCCTGGCTTCATTCTCCCCGATAGCCGACGGAATGAAGTTGTCAGCTTCGTCAAGAGTGGCCTGCGGGACCTTTCCGTCTCCCGGACGAGTTTCAAATGGGGCATTCCCGTTCCCGGCGACGAAGATCACATCATGTACGTCTGGCTCGACGCACTGACCAACTACATCACGGCCGTTGGATACCCGGACCAGGAGAACGAGAAATTCCAGAAGTACTGGCCCGCCATCCATATGGTGGGCAAGGATATCGTTCGGTTTCATGCCGTCTATTGGCCGGCTTTCCTGATGTCGGCCGGACTGCCGCCGCCGAAGCGCGTTTTCGCGCACGGCTGGTGGACCAATGAAGGTCAGAAAATCTCGAAATCGCTGGGCAACGTGATCGACCCCCTGGAACTCGTAGAGCGCTACGGCCTCGATCCGGTGCGCTATTTCCTGATGCGCGAAGTGCCGTTCGGCAACGACGGGGATTTCTCGCATCGCGCAATGGTCAACCGATTGAACGGTGATCTAGCCAATGACCTTGGAAACCTGGCGCAGCGCGTGTTGTCGATGATCAATCGCAATTGCGCGGCGACCGTCCCAGAACCCGGGCCGCTCAGCGTTGAAGACCACACCTTCCTGGCAAGTGCCCACGGAATCATCGACACCGTGCGGGTGGAAATGAAGGTTCAGGGACTCCACCGCGCATTGGAGGCCATCTGGGTCGTCATTGGTGACGCGAATCGCTATGTCGACGCCCAAGCGCCATGGGAGTTGAAGAAATCAGATGTTGGGCGGATGAATACCGTGCTCTATGTGGCAGCCGAAGTCATTAGGCATCTGGGCATCATGGTGCAGCCGTTCATGCCCGATTCGGCCGCGAATCTGCTGGATCAGCTGGCTCAGCCCCAGGATGCCCGTGATTTCACCCGATTGGGGGAGGGCGGCGCTCTGGAACCTGGATTATCGTTGCCCAAACCGGCAGCCATATTCCCCCGCTATGTCGAGGACGAGTCGCCCGCTGCTGCCAAGTGACTGACGGCGCGGCTTTGGGCATCTGACTTTTCGTATAAATCATGCTTGTCGACAGTCATTGTCACCTCGACTACGACCCTCTGAGTGAAGAGATCGATATGGTCGTGGCTCGTGCACAATCCGCGGGAATCGGCACCATGCTGACCATTTCCACGCGGCTGGACCGGTTTCCGGGGGTGCTCGCGATCGCCGAACGATTCGAGGACATCTGGTGTTCGGTCGGCGTTCATCCCCATGAAGCCGGCGCCGAATCAGACGTCACGACCCGTCAACTCGTTGAACTCAGCGAACATCCGAAAGTCGTCGGCATCGGTGAAACCGGGCTTGACTATTACTACGAGCACAGCACGCGCGAACTTCAGCAACGGTCGTTTCGGGCACACATTTGCGCGGCGCGTGAAACCGGCCTGCCCATCATCGTTCATTCCCGCAATGCCGAGGCCGACACGGCGCATATTCTGACCGACGAATACGCAAAAGGTGCTTACCCAGGATTACTGCATTGCTTTAGCGCGACCAAACAACTCGCTGAAAACGCACTAGAAATAGACTTTCGAATTTCGTTCTCAGGTATCGTTACCTTCAAGAATGCCGGCGAAGTCCGCGACGCCGCCCAAATTGTGCCCATGGATCGATTGCTCGTGGAGACTGACGCGCCCTATCTGGCTCCAGTTCCGCACCGGGGTAAAACAAATGAGCCGTCATTTGTCGTGCATACCGCGGCAACCGTTGCCGAATTAAGGGGCATCACGAGTGCAGAAATCGCCGATGTGACGACCGAAAACTTCTTCAACCTGTTCGCCAAGGCTAAGCGGCCTGGAGAATCGAGGAAAAATGTCCAAATTTCAACAGATTGCGGCACTTAATGAAGGTGACGATTCTGGGTAGCGGCACGTCGAACGGCACGCCCCGGATAGGTGATGACTGGGGTAATTGCGATCCCGCCCAGTCAAAGAATCGACGCCGGCGCGCGTCCATCGTCGTGGAAACATCGAAAACATGCCTGTTGGTCGATACGTCGCCAGATCTCAGAGATCAGGCACTGGACGCCGGTTTCAGCGACTTCGATGGCGTGCTTTATACCCACGATCACGCCGATCATTGCCACGGGATCGATGATTTACGGCAAATCGTGCGTCTCCGGGACAAATCTATGGACGTTTACGGAGACAAGAAGACCTTGGATTCCCTGAATTGCCGGTTTGCGTATGCGTTTGCCTCGGATAACCCGCATCACTGGCCGTTTCTGTCCGCACATGAACTCGACGATACGGTCAAAATTGGCGATATCGATGTCGTATCGTTCATTCAAGAACATGGGGCCGGCACGACATTAGGATTCCGTTTTGGCCAATTCGCATATTCCACGGATGCCATGGGTATGTCAGAGGCGGCGTTCTCGGCACTGAAAGGCATTGATTTATGGGTTGTCGGCGCGCTTGGCACCGAACCGCATCCGACCCATGCTCACATAGATCTGACACTCTCATGGATCGAGAGGGTGAGACCGAGGCACGCAGTTATTACCCACATGAGCGCCGAACTCGACTACGCCACGCTTTTGTCGGAGCTGCCGGACGGTGTTGAACCTGCCTACGACGGCATGGTGATCGAGGTCAACGAGCACTAGAGGCTTCGTCGCGTCGCGTTCAATTTCTCCGCATAGGGGATAACTCTAACAAATCAAACCAATAGAATTCCAAGAAATCCCAGAAATAGTTGATTTTATTATATATATAATTTCCGATAATATACATTATGCGACAATTGAAGAATGATAGATCGACCCAAATTATCTTAAATCCCCGCACAAGAGGCACTGCCCTAAACTTGACGATCCATATTCCGGCTGGGTGAAAATTGCGCGATATCCGAAATCTTGAAATTTGATTCGATTTCCCACTCGCGCTTGCGTCGTCCGCACACGCTCGTGATAATCCAACCATGAATATCCCAACTGAAGCCGGCGACATTCGCCGGCTTCTTCACATCATGGCCAAGCTGCGGAATCCGGATGGCGGTTGTCCCTGGGATCTTGAGCAATCCTTCGAAACAATCGTCCCTTATACGATCGAAGAAGCGTACGAAGTCGCGGACGCCATAGAAAACCGCGATATGGAGCGCCTTCAGGACGAATTGGGTGATCTTTTGTTTCAGGTGGTCTTTTACGCGCAGATGGCCCACGAATCAGATGGATTCGATTTTGCTGATGTGGTGGCCGGTGTCAGCGAAAAGATGATCCGGCGACATCCTCACGTTTTTGGGAATACCGAAATAACAGATGCTGATTCGCAATCCACTGCCTGGGAAACGCACAAGGCAAAGGAGCGCGAAGGCCGTGCCAATGCTGAAGGACGCCAAGTCAGTGTGCTGGATGACGTCGCACGCGGCCTACCCGCGCTGTTGCGGGCGCATAAGCTCCAAAAGCGCGCGGCCCGGGTCGGTTTCGACTGGACCGAAATGACGGATGTCGAAAGCAAAATCGACGAGGAGCTTGCCGAACTCCGTGAAGCGGTTTCGGCGGCACGAACGAACGAGGATAACCACCACAGAGAGGCCATTGCCGAGGAGTATGGCGATGTTCTCTTCTCGCTCGTAAATTTTGCCCGTCATCTGGATATCGAGCCTGAGACGGCATTGCGCGACGCCAATGTGAAATTCGAAAGACGGTTCCGGGACGTCGAGTCCGAGATGACGGCGGCTGGACGCGATCTCAATCAAGTTTCCCTTACGGAATACGACAAGGCGTGGGAGCGCGCAAAGGCACGCGAGCGCGATCCGCAAACCTCAAATCATGAAACTTCTACACAAGTCGAGGAGGCACAATGACCGAGATTTCCGATGACGTGGTCTTCATAACGGGCGCCACGGCGGGAATGGGCACCGCGTTTGCCCGAAGATTTATCAATGAAGGCGCACACGTTGTCGCGACAGGCCGCCGCGCCAAACGTCTCGATGCCCTGCAGCAGGAACTCGGTGACCGCCTGCATACGGCCGTCGTCGACGTGCGGGACCGCGACTCAGTCCAGCAATGTGTCAGCGCCCTGCCCCCGGATTTCACCGAGATCTCCGTCCTGATCAACAATGCGGGCCTGTCACTCGGTGGCAGTGCATTCCAAAACGACGACCTCGACGACATGTTGACGATGATCGATACCAACATCAAAGGCGTCGTTCATGTGACGCATGCAATCCTGCCGGGCATGGTTGAACGGGACCGCGGACACGTCTTCAACATCGGGTCGGTCGGCGGCGTCTATGCGGTACCCGGAAACAGCATCTACGGCTCGACCAAGTCCTTCCTCCACATGTTCACGCTCGATTTGCGGGCTGAGCTGTTGGGGCAGCACATCCGGGTCAGCGTGCTCGAGCCTGGGGCCGTCGAATCGGAATTCCTCGAAGTTCGAGCACGCGGCGATAAGTCGGTCCTCGAGAATCTCAAACGCGGCTTTCGCATCATCACGGCCGACGAATTCGCGGATATCCTGTTCTATGCGTATTCCCTGCCTCCGCACGTCAACGCCAACATCATCGAAGTGATGCCCACGGACCAAAGCTGGAACCGTGTTGCCATCCACCGCGCCACGTGACGGCTCGAAGCTGGGAGAAAAAGATATGAAACCGCAGGATATGATTGCATTCATCACGGGGGCCACCTCTGGCTTCGGCGCGGCGGCGGCCCGGCGCTTTGTTTCCGAGGGCGCGAAGGTCATAGTCACCGGCCGCCGCAAGGAACGACTGGAAGCGCTCAGCGAGGAATTGGGAGATGCCTGCCATCCCCTGCCCCTCGATGTTACCAGCTACGAGGGCGTGCAGGCCGCTGTCGACAGTTTGCCGGCCGGATTCAAGGACATTTCGGTCCTGGTCAACAACGCCGGAGCGGCACTGGGATTGGGGCCCGCGTACGAGGCGGATATCAAAAACTGGCAAGGCATGCTGGATACCAACATCAACGGCGTCGTGTATTGCACGCATGTGATCCTGCCCGGGATGGTTGAGCGCAACCGCGGTCACATCGTCAATATTGGATCCGTCGGTGGCCGGCAGCCCAATCCCGGAAGCAATGTCTACGGATCCACTAAAGCGTTCGTCCACCTCTTCTCAAAGAACGTCCGGGCGGAGTGCTTCGGCAAGGAAATCCGGGTGACATGCCTCGAGCCCGGCGTTGCCCGGTCGGAATTCAATTTGGTTCGCTATGAAGGTGACGAAGGCAAGGCGGAAGCCGGATACGCCGGTCTTGAAGTCCTGACGTCGGAAGAGATCGCAGATTCCATTTATTACTGCGTCGCCCTTCCCGACCACATCAACATCAACGTCATCCAGTTGATGCCCGTGATGCAGGCTTATTCTCCCTGGAGGATGCATCGACGCGAATAAAAAAAAGGCCGCCAATCGGCGACCCCTTTACATGATTCGTGATTGCGCGACCGGCTAGAGCAGATTCACGCGCCTAAATGGGATCACATAGTGATCCCATTTAAACCCGATCTGGCTCTAGAAGCCCATGCCACCCATATCGCCCATGCCGCCTCCCGGAGGCATCGGCGGCATGTCACTCTTCTTCTCCGGGATCTCTGCGACCATTGCTTCGGTCGTGATGAGAAGCCCGGCGACGGATGCGGCATCCTGTAGCGCGGTCCGCACGACCTTGGCCGGATCGATAACGCCAGCCTTGACGAGGTCGGTATAGGTATCGGTGCGGGCGTCAAACCCCCACTTCACGTCTTTCGACTCGAGCACCTTGCTGGCAACGACTGCACCGTCGAAGCCGGCATTCTCGGCGATCTGACGCACCGGCGCCTGAAGCGCGCGGCGCACGATCCCGACACCCACGTCCTGATCGTGATTTTCGCCCGTGACCTTGTCGAGAGACTTGATCGCGCGCAGCAACGTCACGCCGCCGCCGGGCACGACGCCCTCCTCCACGGCCGCCCGCGTCGAATGGAGCGCGTCGTCGACGCGATCCTTGCGCTCCTTCACCTCCATCTCGGTCGAGCCACCAACCTTAATCACTGCAACACCGCCGGCGAGCTTGGCCAGACGCTCCTGCAGCTTTTCCCGATCATAATCCGAAGACGTCTCTTCGACCTGGGCGCGAATCTGGGCGCACCGGCCTTGGATTTCGCCCTTCTTACCGGCACCTTCGACAACTGTCGTGTCGTCCTTGCCCATGATCACGCGCTTTGCGGTACCGAGCATGTCGAGCGTGACGCTCTCCAGCTTGATGCCCAGATCTTCACTAATCACCTGGCCGCCCGTCAGAATCGCGATATCCTCGAGCATGGCTTTTCGGCGATCGCCGAAACCCGGTGCCTTAACGGCCGCGACTTTCAATCCACCGCGCAGCTTGTTGACCACAAGGGTCGCCAGGGCTTCGCCTTCGATGTCCTCCGCGATGATCATCAGAGGCTTGCCGGATTGGGCAACCGCTTCCAGAATCGGCAGCATCGCCTGCAGGTTCGAGAGCTTCTTCTCATGCAAGAGGATGTGGGGATCGTCGAGCTCAGCCAACATTTGCTCGGCATTTGTGACGAAGTACGGTGACAGGTAGCCGCGGTCGAACTGCATGCCTTCGACGACATCCAGCTCCGTCGCGAGACCTTTGGCCTCTTCGACCGTGATCACGCCTTCCTTGCCAACCTTCTGCATCGCTTCGGCGATGATTTCACCGATTTCGCCTTCGCCGTTCGCGGAGATGGTGCCGACTTGCGCAATCTCATCTTCCGATCTAACGCTCTTGGAAGCCCCTTCAATGAAGCCGATCGCGGAAACGACTGCTTTGTCGACACCACGTTTGAGATCCATCGGGTTCATCCCGGCGGCCACCGCCTTCATGCCTTCGCGTACGATGGCTTGGGCGAGAACGGTCGCTGTCGTGGTCCCGTCACCGGCTTCGTCGCTCGTGCGGCTTGCGACTTCGCGCAGCATCTGCGCGCCCATGTTCTCGAATTTATCTTCGAGTTCGATTTCCTTGGCGACGGTCACTCCGTCCTTGGTGATACGCGGGGGGCCAAACGATTTATCGAGGACAACGTTACGGCCCTTCGGACCGAGCGTAACCTTGACGGCGTCAGCCAGTACATTAACCCCCTTCAGCAAACGCTCCCGCGCTGCATCCTGAAATTTGAGTTCTTTTGCTGCCATTGATCTAAACTTTCCCTATTCCATAACGCCCATAATGTCCGATTCACGCATGATGATGAGCTCTTCTCCATCAACCGTGACCTCTGTACCGGACCACTTCCCAAACAGGATGCGGTCGCCTTTCTTCACGTCCAATGGCACGTTTTTGCCATTTTCATCCCGTGCGCCTGAACCGGCCGCCAGGATTTCGCCTTCCATCGGCTTTTCCTTGGCAGAATCCGGAATGATGATGCCGCCCGGCGTCACCTCATCCTCTTCCATACGGCGGACGAGCACGCGGTCGTGCAACGGCTTGATATTCATGAAAGTCCTCCATGGTGTAACAGTACCCGCGGCAACATCTCCGCTACGGGCAAGCTCTTTAGCACTCTAACCTTGTGAGTGCCAGCGTATATAGTGACGCGCTATTTCACTGTCAACCTCATGAAGAGCAACGATTTTGGAATCAATTTTGGAGCAGGATGTCCGCCGACTCCTGTCGACGTTGAAAGCGGGCAACATTCGGCGCATCAAGTCCAACTTTCACCCTGGCCATACCGTCCACATCCTCACGGCTCAAAACATTACCATGACGGTAGAGCCACGCAAGGGTCGCCCCGTCGCTTAGGGAAATCTGGAGTTCGAGTATCTGTCGATTGCTCGACAACAATTCCTCGAATTTCTGCAACAATTCGCCAATTCCATCCCCCGTGTGCGCCGATACAGACGCCAGGTGAACGTCTTTATGGGATTTCGCCGACAAGATGGCACGCGTGGTGTCATCCAGCAGATCGATCTTGTTGTGGGCCTCCAGCATTCGCTCTTCTGCATCTGCCGAAACACCCAGTTCCTCCATTACCGCCAGTACATCCAGCTTTTGTTGATTGGTGTCGGGATGAGACGAATCGCGGACGTGAACGATCAGATCTGCTTCGAGAACTTCCTCCAACGTTGCGCGAAACGCCGCAATGAGTGTTGTCGGAAGATCTGAAATAAATCCAACCGTATCAGAGAGAATGATGCGCTGACCGCTGGGAAGTGAAACGCCGCGCATGGTTGGATCCAGCGTCGCGAAGAGCATGTCCTTGGCCAGCACATTGGAATCGGTTAACCGGTTGAAAAGTGTGGATTTTCCAGCGTTGGTGTAGCCAACCAGGGCGACCACCGGATAAGGCACCTTTTGGCGGCTGGAACGATGCAGCCCGCGGGTACGAGTCAATTGTTCCAACTCGCGTTTCAGACGCGCAATCCGTTCCGAGATTTGGCGGCGGTCCGCTTCGATTTGGGTTTCGCCCGGACCACCCATGAAACCGAACCCGCCTCGTTGGCGCTCGAGATGGGTCCAAGACCTCACCAATCGGCTTCGTTGATATTCCAATGCCGCAAGGTCGACCTGCAATCTCCCTTCCCGAGTCCGTGCCCGCGCGCCAAAAATCTCAAGGATCAAACCCGTACGATCGATGACTTTGCAATCCCAGGCCCGTTCGAGATTGCGCTGCTGTACCGGACTGAGTTTTCCGTCTACGACCGCGACTTCAACGTCCAACTCACGGACCAGCTGTCCGGTACTTTCGACACGTCCACTTCCGAATAGAGTTGCCGGCCGGGGAGACACCACCGTTACCGACTCAGAATGAGCGATTTTGAGCCCGATCGCGTCCGTCAATCGAACGGCTTCTTCCAACGACGATTCCGTGTCTCTGCTGGCGGCAGAACCGTTTCGCCTCTTTGAGAACCGCGGGTGTAGTACGAGAGCGGTTACAGCGGACGGTTCGCTGCCGACGTAACCGGACTGGGTACGCTTACTCTTCTTCGCCAGCGGCACTTTCCTCCGATTCTTCTTCGCCAGCGGCACTTTCCTCCGACGGATCAAACAATTGAACCGGCTCACTCGGCATCACAGTAGATATCGCGTGTTTGTACACGAGTTGCACGTGGCCGTTTCGCCGCAACAGCACACAAAAATTGTCAAAAGAGCTGATCACGCCCTGAAGCTTTACCCCATTAACCAGAAATACGGTTACAGCAACCTTGGTTTTTCGAACCTGGTTGAGAAATACGTCCTGCAGATTTTGGCTTTTATTCGCGGCCATAATTCATTTCCGACCTGTTTTTTGTGTATCCAGCCGACGCTTCTTTTATACCCGTCCCAGCGAGTGTCCTCCCATCATACGACGAGTATGCCGTTCAAGCACATAGATGGTGCCTCGAAACTACAAAGCAACAACCACATCGCAACGATCAATCTGTCGATTGCCCAGACAGATGCGCCTCATAAAGATCGTAAAGGGCCCGTGTCACCGGACCCGGTACACCGCCACCAATGGGGGTATCGTTGATCTGCACCACCGGAGTGACGAAAGACGTTGTGCTGGTCAGGAAAGCTTCCGCTGCCTGCTCCGCTTCCTTCAGCGTAAATGATCGCTCCACGAGCCGGCGTTGTTGTCTCATCGCCAAATCGCTGACCACCATGCGCGTGATTCCCGAAAGAATGGCGTTGTCCAATTGGCGCGTTATCAGATCACCCGAGTCGTCGACGATCCATGCATTTGTCGAACTTCCCTCCGTAATCTGGTTTTCCTTATCGACCATCCACGCCTCATAGGCACCCGCCTCACGGGCCGCTTGCTTGGCCAAAATGTTGGGCAATAAGGATACCGATTTTATATCGCAGCGCTGCCAACGAATATCCGGCACCGTAATGACGTTAACACCCTTCTCCAGTATGGCTGCGGGCCGTGGCGGCATGCTGCGCGCGGTTACGACGAGCGACGTCTTACTCTGCTCGGGAAAAGCGTGGTCACGCTTCGCCACGCCGCGCGTCATTTGCAAATAGATGATGCCGTCGATTACCCGATTTCTGCGAACGACTTCTTCAAGAACCACAGAAAGCGCACGCCGCGACATGGATGTGTCCATGAATAGTTCTGCCAACGACCAGTCGAGTCGGTCAAGGTGTGGCTCCAAGTCGGCAAGACGTCTGTTGCGAACCGCCATTACCTCATAAACACCGTCGGCAAACTGGTATCCACGATCTTCAATATGAACGGCGGCATCCGCAAACGGCACATAGCGGCCGTTGACATAGGCAACACGCGACATCGTCAATCTCCGCTCGTTACGCCCGACGAAATACGCCGGCCAAAAAGGTCAGCAATGCGAATACTTCCAGCCTTCCAAGAAGCATCGCCAAGCACAGAACCCACTTTATCTCAGCAGAGAGGGTGTCATAGCCCCCTTCAGCACCCAACGATAGTTCCGTCAGTGGACCCGCGTTGCTGAGCGCCGCTGCCGCCATCGTGAAAGCATGGTTGAAGTTCATGCCCAGAGCAGCCAGCGCGACTCCCAAAAAGCCCAGCGAGATCGCGTAGGTACAAAAAAAGGTCAGGATCCCGCTCAATGAAGACTCGTCTGCGACTCGGCCGGCATAGGTGATTCTCAAGACGGCACTTGGGTGAGGCAAGCGCTTCAGTTCTCGTCTCACGAGCTTCATGAGCATGGAGAATCTGAGCAATTTGAGGCCGCCGGCAGTTGATCCGGTACATCCACCGATGAGAGCCAGCACAATCATCAACAACGTGGCGAATAACGGCCAGGAAGAAGGCGCACTATTGTAAAAACCCGTCGTTGTCAGCATGGAAACCGAGGTGAAAAATCCTGCCCGTACAGATTCGAGCGTATCCGCCTCACTCGACTGAACCAGTACCGCCGCAAGGATCACGCTACTTCCCAATGCAACGGCAATCAGATACTTGAATTCGGGATCGCTCGAATATACCCGCCACCCTCGACCGTGGAAGATTGCCCAGTGGAAGGTGAAATTTATGGCGCCCACGAGCATGAAGACGATGATCACGGTCTCCATTGCCGGGGAAGCGAACGCCGTGAGAGAACCATCACGGGTCGAAAACCCTCCCGTAGACAGTGTGGCCATGGCCATGCAGATGGATTCAAAAATACCGAGCCCCGTGAGGACCAGGAACAACGCGCACGCACCGGTCAATGAAAAATATATCCAGCCGATCGCGCGCAGGGATTGAACCAACTGAATGCGGAGATCATGGCGCTCCCCCCGCGGCATTTCGCTTCGGAACAATTTCATGGCGCCAACGCTGTAGAATGAAAGCAAGACAACGGTCAGCATTAAAGTTGCCAAACCGCCGAGCCACTGCAGCAGCGCCCTCCACATCAACACGCTGCGCTCAATAATCTGCAGATCGCTGAGGACCGTTGCACCCGTCGTGGTTAGCCCCGACATTGCCTCGAAATAGGCATCGGTCGCTGTCGGAACGACACCGATATAATAGAAAGGCAATGCACCGAATATCGGCAGTACGAGCCACACCATTACTGCAAGCGCAAACGCCTCACGCTGACTTGGGCTGCGCGGCGTACCTTGCGTGGCGATAACAAGCGCGCCTCCGGCAAACAAAGTCAGTCCGGCGGAAACCAGAAACGTCCAACCTTGATCAATTTCTGCATATCCGAATGCAACGAACGCAGGCAGCAGCATCGTCACGGCAAACCCGGCCAGCGTCCATCCCAATGTGGATAGTGCGATTGCGTAGGTCATGGGGCCTTAGTCGGCGCGTGTCTCAGAAATACTCAAGGCGCACTGAAAACATTTTTTCAAGATGCTTGACGCCTTCAGCAACAGTGAAAACCACCATCCGATCCTTTGGCTGAATCACCGTATTGCCGCGGGGAATGATTACCTCGTCACCACGTATAACGGCACCCGCAACCATGCCGACCGGCAACTGCACATCTTTGATGCTAATGCCAGCAATCGGAGAAGTTTCCATCACTTCTGCTTCAATGATCTCAGCCAAACCATCCCGCAAACTGTAGACACCGCGAATTCTTCCACGCCTCACGTACTGCAGAATTTTCGATACGGTTATCGCCCGAGGATTGACCACGACATCAATGCCCAACGATGCCAGCAGAGGTTCGAACGTCATGTTGTTGACTAAGGTTACCGCCCGTTGGGCACCCTCTCGCTTGGCGAGCAGAGAAGCGAGAATATTGACCTCATCATCATTGGTTACCGCGATAATGGTCTCGGTCGCCTGAACGTTTGATTCGTTGAGGATTTCGCGATCGAGGACGTCGCCGTGTAATACGACTGTCCGCTGAAGTTGTTCGGCAATATCACCGGCGCGATCACGATTGTATTCGATGATTTTGGGAGAGACTCTGGGGTACGATTCCTCTATCTCCAGCGCGAGGGATAGACCCACATTCCCGCCTCCAACAACTAGTATGCGGCGTGCCTCCACTTCTTCATGCCCAAAGGCGGCCATTGCGCGAGGAACATGATCGACTTCCGCCGCGAAGTAGATTTCATCACCGACCGCCATCGAACTGTCCCCGGAAAGCACCATGACCTCTTGGTCACGCACAATTCCCATCACCCGAATATGAAGGTCAGGGAACAGTTCCGTGAGTCGACGAAGCGGCGTATCTACGACGGGACACCCTTCATCGAGACGTGTCGCGATGACCTGAACCTTGCCGTCCGCGAACGGAACCATATCGATGGCACCGGGCACCTGAAGACGGCGCATGATGGCACGGGCAACTTCAATCTCTGGTGAGATTGTCACGTCAATCGGTAGGTTCTCACGGGTGAAAAGATCGCTCCAGACAGGATCCAGGTAGTTTTGCGCACGGACCCGGGCAATCTTTGTCGGCACATTGAAAAGACTGTGCGCTACTTGGCAGGCGATCATATTTACTTCGTCACGCTGCGTTACCGCGATAATGACATCTGCCCCTTCAGCACCCGCCGCGTGGAGAACGCCAGGATGGGAAGCAAATCCGACCAATCCCTGGACGTCCAGTTGGTCGCTGACACGCTTCACAAGATCCGGCGATTGATCGATGACCGTCACATCGTTCTGTTCACTGGAGAGATATCGAGCGATATTGAAACCGACTAAACCGGCCCCGCAAACAATGACTTTCATGAATTAATCCAGACTTGTCGCGTGTGTGAGGATGCGCTCAAGCAGCGCGGTTGGTTCCGTTACCACCGACCCCTAAAGACTTCAACTTACGATGGAGAGCCGATCGCTCCATACCGACGAACCTTGCAGTTCGGGATATGTTGCCGCCAAATCTGGTTATCTGTGCAACGAGATATTCTCGCTCGAAAACCTCGCGGGCCTCGCGAAGCGGCAAAATCATGATTTCTTCTCGGCCCTTGAAAGTTATTGCGGACTGCGTGTCTCGCATAAATTCGGGCGGTAATTCATCAATTCCAATGACCCTGTCACTTCGATCCGGGATCATAATCAAAAGACGCTCCACCAAGTTGCGCAACTCACGCACGTTCCCTGGCCAATCATAAGCCTGCAGGACGGCCAGCGAGTCTTCACCAATTTCACATGGATTCAATCCTGACGCTGCGGCAATGCGGCTTAGGAAGTAGCGGGCAAGAACCGGAACGTCATCTCGGCGATCTGCTAGCGCCGGCACGCGAATCGGAACCACATTGAGTCGATGGTAGAGGTCCTCGCGAAATCTACCCGCCGCAATTTCAGCCATCAGATCGCGGGTGGAGGCACTCACAACACGCACGTCCACCTCGATGCGTGTCGTGCCTCCCACACGTTCAAACCGTTGTTCCTGTAATACACGGAGGATTTTAGCCTGGGTCTCGAGAGGCATGTCTGCAACTTCATCGATAAAAAGTGTTCCACCGTGCGCGTGTTCGAAGGTCCCGACTTTCCGTCTCTGGTCGGGCCCCTCAGTGCCCTCCTCCACGCCAAACAGCTCCACTTCGACGCGTTCCGGCGCCATGCTCGCGGCATTCAGCACAATGAAGGGCCCACCCGCCCTTCCCGAACGTTCATGGAGCAGGCGCGCGGCAACTTCCTTTCCGGAACCCGAAGGCCCCGTGATCAAAGCGCGAGCACCTGTTGGTGCCACCTTGTCGATGGCTGCCCTTAAAATTTCGATTTCTGTTGAATCTCCGATCAAATCAGTTTCGTGCCAGGTCCTAAGGCGCAACTCCTGATTTTCACGCCGCAGGCGCGCTGTCTCGATCGCCCTTGAGACGATGGTGATCAACCGGTCAGTCTTGAATGGCTTCTCTATGTAGTCGTAAGCGCCCCTCTTTATCGCGGAAACGGCAGTTTCGATATTGCCGTGCCCGCTGATCATGATGATTGGCAGGTTCGGGTGATCGGCAAGAACGACATCCAGCAACTCCAGTCCATCGATCTCGCTTCCCTGAAGCCAGATATCCAGCACCAGGAGAGATGGCAAACGCCGCGCGATCTCATGAAGGGCGGACCGGCTTTCAGAGGCGCTGCGGGCTTCATATCCTTCGTCAATGAGGATACCTGAGACCAACTCACGAATATCTGCTTCGTCATCGACGATCAGTATGTCGCTTGCCATGCTTCAATACCTGTTCCAGATAAATTTATGCAGCCCGTTCATCCGGTGATTCCCTGGCTTCGCGATGAAATACAAGACGCGCACACGCACCACCGTTTGGACCGTTTTCCAAGAACAGCTCGCCCGCATGGTCTTCCATTACCTTTTTGACAATCGCCAGTCCCAGGCCCGTCCCCTTCGTGCGCGTCGTCACGTACGGTTCGAATAAGCGATCCCGCTGATCGACAGGCAATCCCGGACCATTATCCAAAATCTCCACCGCAACCGTTGATCCGTTGTCTGCGACGACGACATCAATTTTGCCCTTTGGGTAACTCGCCTCACCCTGTCGCGCTTCGTTGATGGCATCAGCGGCATTTTGCAGCAAATTCGTCAGAACCTGCGCTGCTTGATGGCGGTCGCACATCAGCTCTACCGAACCTTCGGGCAATTTACTGACGAACTCGATGTTTGGATGCGCAACCTGTTGCATGAACAGGGCTTGCTGAACAAGGTCGCGAAGATTCTCCACACTGAAGTTCGGTGACGGCATACGCGCGAATGCAGAAAATTCGTCGATCATCCGGCCGATATCCCCGACCTGGCGGATGATCGTATCCGTGCATTGGGCGAACACTTGCGGATCAGACGTAATCTCGTCCTGGTACTTGCGCTTCAATCGTTCGGCGGAAAGCTGTATGGGAGTCAGGGGATTCTTGATTTCGTGAGCGATCCGACGTGCGATATCTGCCCATGCAGATGTCCGTTGGGCGGATACAAGCTCTGTAATGTCGTCAAAGGTGACGACGAAGCCTTCCAGATTATCGTTTTGGGCCTCAGCGGATATTCTACAGTGCAGCGTTCGCCGTCTGCCGCCACGTGTAACAGTGATGTCGCCTTCCGCAAACCGGCTGGGTCGACTTCTGGCGGCCATGAGCAGTCCGGCCATTTCCGGAATTGCGTTGACAAGGGACTCCCCCGCCAACACCTCGGCATCGGTGTCGAGTAAGAGTGTCGCCGATCGGTTCGGAAGGTTGATCCGCCCGTTGGCGTCCAATCCAATTACGCCGGCAGAGACACCGGAAAGCACCGCCTCGGTAAATCGCCGCCGGGTATCCAGTTGCTGGTTTGCATCAACCAATTCAGTGCGCTGAGCAAGGAGTTGGGTCGTCATCCGGTTAAATGCTCGGCTCAAAGTACCGATTTCATCATCCGCCGGCCCTTCCGGAACACGGACCGAGAGGTCACCATCTCGCGCTTGTTCCGCGGCACCCACCAAACTCGAAACCGGACCCATCAGGCGGGCCGCAAACGAGAGAGCAAACCAAACCGCGGCAAGCAGCATAAGCAACGCAACAACCGCAAATATCAGAACAAAATTGATGCGAATGCCCGATCTTTCGCCCTCCAAGCGCCTGTATTCGTTAACCGCAAGTTCTGCCCTCGCGACGTGACCGAGCACCTTCGGATCTACATATCGACCGACGAACAGGAACGCGTTGGGAACGTGATCGAGGCGAACAAGCGCCCTCACGCGATCGTAACTGTCGTCATTTACGATCGCGACTTCGCCACTTTCCGCTTGCTCTAAAGCCGCCTCGGGCGCGAGTTCGAAGGCCATGGAAAAGGCAAGCTCTGATCTCGCAAGCACCCGCCCGCCTCTTTCAAAAACGATGGCCTCGGACAACCCCCGGAGAGCTGCTTGTGCAATAACAATCTGCCTGAATCTTGCGGGGTAACGGATTAGCGCAGACGCCTCACGGTTCAGGTCCGCCGCCATTGACAGGGCGTCCGCACGAATCAGTTGACGGTGTTCATTCGTATAGGCCTTTGCCACGACCAGCGAATCCGAAAGTGCTGTCCTAACTCGGTCACTGAACCAGGCCTGCACTCCCAAATCGAAGAACAGATACGAGAACACGGAGACAACGATTGCGGGTGCTACCGCCATAAAGCTGAACATGAAAACCAGTCGGGTATGTAGCCGTGACCCTGCGGCTCCGCGGCGTCTTTCCAGCCACAGGCTGACCAAACGGAAAGACACCACTGCCCCGAGGAGCAACCCAAGAACAAGGTCGACCAGAAGCAGGCCAAAAACTGCCTGAGGATCAGGACCGAATGGAGAAGATCCGGTGAGTACGACATATGTTGCGATCCCCGACGCGATCGCGGCAATGCCCAAACCTACAGCCAGCTTGCGACCGAGTCCCACATCCCTCGCCCAAGCGGAAATCCGGTTCAGTGAACTGTCGTTCAGGATATTTATTTCTGCAGACATTAAGTCCTATGCCTAACAGCAACTCATTTCGTCTGGAACTAGAGCCATGAGATGCATGAAGGCCACATCGATCACTCTGATCTGTGACATCTATGCATCACTGCGCTCCCCGCACAACTGGAATTTGAAGCTCACTAATTTTCTTTCGTAAGGTATTCCTATTGAGGCCCAGTAACTTGGCTGCCCGAATTTGGTTCCCGCGGGTGGCACTAAGGCACATTACGATGAGCGAGCGTTCGACCTCTTTGATAACTCGCCCGTAGATTCCGCTTGGCGGAAGGTCATCTTCGTGCGCGGCAAAATATCGGCTTAGATGACGCTCGATCGACTCTCCAAAAGAATCCGTTGGCCCGCTCGAGTCTTGTGCCGTCCCCGCATTCGCCTCTTCAAGCTCGGCACGGACCACTTGGGTGTCAATCGTCTCCTCGGCATACAGTACGGTCAGTCGTCGCACCATGTTTTCGAGTTCTCGAACATTTCCCGGCCAGGAATATGATTTCAGGAGAGCCAGCGCTTCCGGAGCAATGGTTTTTTGAGGCAATCCGTCGTCAGCGGCCAAATTCAGGAAATGCCGAACAAGATCCGGAATATCCCCCACGCGATCCTTGAGCGCCGGAAGACGGACGGGTACGACGTTCAGGCGATAGAACAGATCCTCCCGAAACAACCCTTGGCGCACAAACTGACGTAGGTTTCGGTTGGTTGCCGCCACAATCCTCACATCCGCGCTGATCGAGCGGCGTCCCCCAACGGTCGTGAATTCGCCCTGTTGTAAGACCCGTAGCAAGCGGGTTTGTGCCTCCATGGGCATATCACCGATCTCGTCGAGAAATAGCGTTCCGCCCTCGGCCTGCTCGAATTTACCAACACCCCGCGAAGTCGCACCGGTGAAGGCACCCTTTTCATGGCCAAATAATTCGCTCTCTATCAGCTCACGCGGGATTGCCGCCATGTTGATCGGCACGAAGGGGCCGTGCCGCCGTTTTCCATAATCGTGGAGGGCTCGAGCGACCAACTCCTTTCCGGTACCCGACGGTCCCGAAATCAAGACGGTGAGGTCCGTGCCAACCAGTCGCGCGAGCAACCTGTAAAGATCTTGCATCGCAGGCGAGCGACCGATCAGCGGCATGGCTTCATCAAGTGCTCCCCTGTGAGCCGCATCCTTATCTTGCTGGGGCAAAGCCGGAGAAACCAGCGCACGCTCTACGATCCGGGCCAATTCGTTGAGATCGAAGGGTTTAGGAAGATATTCGTAAGCACCCCTTTCGGTTGCCCGAATGGCCATCAGCATCGTGTTCCGGGCACTCATCACGACAACTGGGAGTTCAGGCCGGATCTTGTTGATTCGGGTAAGGAGATCTAGCCCGTCTTCGTCCGGCATGATGACGTCCGTAATAACGAGATCACCATCGCCCTCTGATACCCAACGCCATAACGTTGCGGCATTACCCGTTGAACGGACATCATATCCCTTGCGGCCAAGCGCGTGGCCTATGATTGTCCGAATGCTTTTGTCGTCGTCTGCGACGAGAATGGTTCCCACCGCCATCAACACCGCTCCTTGAGTTTGGCCTCGTGCTTCTCAAAATTTACTGGCAACCGGAAGACGCATTCGAAATTCAGTTCGTCGAGCTCCGGATTCAAATTCGATAATCCCTCCGTGATCCCTAACGATCTTGGCAACCAAGGCGAGTCCAAGTCCCGTCCCTCCCCTTTTCCCCGTAACAAATGCATCGAAGAGATTGGCGCGTACGTCATCCGGAATTCCGGGCCCGTTGTCCCTCACGGCGACTTCGAGCGGAAGATTGAAGGAGCTCTTTGAGCCTGGAACGGTGGCGCGCATGCCATGCCGGTAGGCGGTAATCAGGGTTATCTCGCCACCAGTATCGGTAATTGCCTCCGCCGAGTTGTTCACCAGATTAAGCAACGCCTGAATCAGCTGATCGCGGTTGCCCAGGACCGGAGGCAACGAAGGATCGTAGCGTTCAACGAACTGAAGATGTTTTCCGGTGGCACCCGCTTCAACAAGGCGCCGAACACGGTCGAGCACTTCGTGAATGTTCAGCGGTTCGATTTCTATCGGGCGTTCATCGGCGAACACCTCCATGTTCTCGACGAGCGTGCAAATCCGGTCTACCTCATCCCGAATGAGGCGCGCCAATGACTGCCCGTCTCCTTCCGTTTCGCCTTCCAACAGCTGCGCGGCCCCCCGGATTCCGGCGAGTGGGTTCTTAACTTCATGAGCCAATACCGCCGCCATCGCTGTCACCGAGCGAACCGAGTCCCGAGACGTCAGCTGACGGTTGATTGCGTCCGCGAGGGTTCGTTCTCTGAGACACAGCAAAATATCCCGGCGTGTCTCGTCCAGCAGACCAACATGAATATCCACTCGGCGCGTATCGCCGCGCGGAGATGTCAGTTCCATACCGTGGTCAGCAATGCTCACACCGTTGACGCGCACTCGGTCAATGAGATCGACAATGGGACTGTCGAAGGCCGTCAACTCCTGTATCGATTGCCGATTCAGGGAATCCCGGCCCGAGGCAAAAAACTGTTCCGCCGCAGTGTTGACGTATCTCACGCGATCATCGGTATCGATTACGAGTATTGGATCTGGAAGAGCGTGCACCAAAGCATCGCCCTCAAAACGCCCGTCACTGATCCCGTCCAGCGTGTCGTAGCCGTGTTCAAAAGATTCGGAACTTGCAGTCATGCGGCCGCATCGCACAAAAGGGAATCGTAAAAGTCTGAAATCAGCGTCTTCACGGTGTTTGCCGTGTCCAAACTATTCAATCCACCGCGAAGTGCGGCGGAGCCAGGCAACCCTTTTGTGTACCAAGACAGGTGTTTACGCGCGACGCGAACCCCAGACTCATGGCCATAGTGGCTAAGCATGGCTTCATAGTGTTCGGACAGGATGTCGTATTGGGTCTGAAGCGGAGGATCCTTGGGCCTTTGACCCGTCTTGAGAAATTCGATTATCTGACTGATAAACCATGGTTTTCCGTATGCACCGCGGCCCACCATCACCGCATCGGCACCGGATTCCTCAAGGATAATCTTGGCATCATCGACCGTCACCACATCGCCGTTCGCGACGACTGGAATCGAAACAGCATTTTTGACTTCGCGGATGAACCGCCAATCGGAGCGCCCCCGGTACATTTGGCAGCGTGTCCGTCCATGAACGGAAATCATTTTGACACCTGCGTCTTCAGCAATTCGAGCCAATGACGGGGCGTTTCGATTTTCATCATCCCATCCAGTACGCATTTTAAGCGTAACTGGCAGGTCGACAGCCTTCACGGTTGCTTCAATGATCTTGGCTGCGGCCAACTCATCACGCATCAACGCTGAGCCCGCGTACCCGTTGACCACCTTTTTTGCCGGGCAACCCATGTTGATGTCGATGATTGTGGCGCCTCGGTCGGCGTTGAGGCGCGCGGCCTCGGCCATTGTCTTTGGCTCGCAACCGGCCAGTTGCACGGCCATCGGATATTCCTCGGGCCGATTGGACGCCATACGCAGCGTGCGGCGGTTCTGACGGATCATCGCCTCACTGGCGATCATCTCGGATACCACCATTCCGGAACCAAGACGCTTCACCAAGTTGCGAAATGGGAGATCCGTCACCCCTGACATGGGCGCCAGTATGACGGGGGCATCAAGCTCTACGTCGCCAACGAAAATGCTCATTTAGTGTGCAATGTTAGATTTGACTAAATTTTAAGCAAAATACCCCGATCGGCGCCCTCAATGCAAGGGTCGCCGCTGAGAGCCACTGCTGAAGTCAGAGCACTTGATAGATATCGTATATTGGCCCGTCCTTCAGGCGCACTCCGCTTCCAAAGGCGAGAATCTTGTTGAGCCAGCTGTATTTTTCGGAGCCGGTCTCAAATCGGGCTGCAATTCGGAAATAATATTCTGATGGGTCAACTTCTTCACCCCGCTCCATCCTTCCCCACACTTCGTCTGAACCGAACCGAATGCCCTCATAGGTCATTTGAATGTGGTGATCATCATCAGTGTGCAATAGAGCCCGGACTTCAGGGTGAAATGCACCATCGAACCGCGTAAGCCGCAAGTCATTGCCTCCGGCAACCAGGGTACCCGATAACTTTGGACCCTCGAATCGGCTTTCAGCAAAGGTATCAACCCGGCGAAGTTGGCCGTAAGGCGTTTCACCAAGCTCGATCGCGGACGCGAGATCGATCCTCATCTTGAACAATAGATCAAATTGCGGCTCAACCACCGTTCGACTCCACCGTTGCGATTTCGATCAAATACGGGTTGTTTCAGCACTGTATTGGCAAAGCATTCTCCACACAATCCATCAACCCCCACCAGCTCACTATGGTCAGTCCTAAGTTCTCAGGCTTCACGAATGCGAGCGGATTTACAGAACCTAAAAGGCCCATGAGTTGAAGGTTATTAATCCGATCGTTCGACAAGAAACCGCTGATTCATGCATGTTTTCTAGTGAGCGATCGCACCCAATACCACTATTTATCTTCCGATCGTTCGTGACTCCACGACACATTTCAGTAATCGAACAACCGCGCTTTTTCGAAGACCTCATACTCAATCGATCGCATCTTGAAAGTTAATGAATTTCTCGTTTTCCACCTTCATATCGCTCCATATCTACATAATAATAAAATATAAATTTACTTTTATGGCATCATATTTAATGTAATAGATTATTAAATTACTATATCTATTTACAAAATATTAATTTAATAATATTATAGGAAGTTATAAAGCTGCCAAAGATTGGCAGTTAGGTGTTCGAAAAACCATACCTGCGCTTGAGGATAATAACTGCAAGCCCGAACGATCGTGCACAAGATATCATCTAATTCGCCACGAAAACTCTCAAGTAATTATGTAAAATCGACTCCGTCGAAAATTCGACGTCTCAAGGCCGAAGATAAACCGGTAGATATGGGATTATCGATTTGAATACACGTGCGACCCGGCAAGGTGTGAGAATACGAGTGCGGCCATGGCAGGGCGTGAAAATCCAATTGCAGTGAACACTCTCCGGCATTGTGCGAATTGCGCATTTTGAATGGATTCTACACCCAATTCGCTAGCTGCCCAGTCGCGTGGAAAGTGGCCAAACCTCTTGATTCTGAGCTTCCCGCTAAAGTTGATTCTAATACATATGCTCGCAATTACTTGCCGTTCGCTGTAAAAATACGATTGTGATTCACCTGAATCACATTTACGGGGAAGGCCAGCTATAGATGACCGGTGTCGGCGCTCAAGCGCTTTCGGAGATTCACGGCCTCGAGAGTCTGCCGGAGGCGACTCTCGAGAGACTCGCTCAAACGGTGCGCACCCAATCCTACAAGAGCGGGGAAAAGCTCGCTGAACGTGGCCAGGATGCCGACCACGTGTGTTTCGTGATTTCGGGCAATCTTCGCGTACTCAATTATTCCAGCGCCGGGCGCATGGTCCGCTATGCGGCTTTGAGGACAGGCGATTTTTTTGGCGAACTTGCAGCCATCGACGGACAGCCGAGATCAGCAACCGTGGTCGCCGAAAGCGATTGTGTCATCGCCACACTGTCAGCTAAGAATTTCCAGGACCTAATTCCCTCTCAGCCTGAATTTGCTATCGCTCTTATCGAGAGGCTTGCCCGCATCGTGCGCGCCTGTGATGAGCGCATCATGGATTTGAGTTCGCTAGGTCCCGCGCAACGCGTATTTCTCGAGCTCTTGCGCCTTTCGGAACCCGATCCGTTGCGTAGTCAAAGTTGGGTGGTTTACCCGGTTCCTACTCAGGCCAACCTTGCCAGCTCGCTCGGCACCACGCGTGAAACCGTCGCGCGAGTCATCAGCCGGCTCACCTCGGACGGAGTCGTCTCGAGAAAGGCGAAATCTTTGTATATTCGAGACCGGAACCGGCTGGAAGCTCTGGCTCTCCAAGCGTAAAGGCAGCTTCCGAAAGGCGCCGAACATCACGTGGCCGGCTGCCAACTCTATGCTGCTGGGCACATTAACGAGTCAATTGTGCAAACCGTTAGCCCGGAACGCCCATGAGCACCGTCGCTCTAATAGTTGCCGCCGGCCGGAGCACCCGCTTCGGAGGGCCAACACCCAAGACATACGCAATGTTGGGAGGACGTCCCGTGCTTTCGCACAGCATCATCGCGTTCGCGGGACATTCAGCTATCGACGCCATCTGCGTGGTCATTCAGGAAGATCATCGATCGCTATATCAACGAGCAGTGACGGACTGCCAATCGGGGGTGACTCTCCTCGAACCAGTTTCCGGTGGGAATGAACGTCAAGACTCCGTCCGCTTGGGTCTGGAGAGCCTCTCTGTCCTCGCACCGGACAGAGTGATAATCCATGATGCGGCAAGGCCCCTCATAGCAGCGGAATTGATCGACCGGGTGCTTGCTCCCCTGTCGGCCCAAAATTCGAATGTCGCGGGAAGCATTGCAGCCCTTCCGATCCCGGATACGGTCAAACGCGCCGCAACGGAGAACCCGGCCGATAGACGGATGAAAGTCATGGAAACTCTTGATCGCCATACCTTGTGGCGAGCGCAAACACCGCAGGCCTTCGATTTTGGGGCAATCACGACGGCACATGAACAGGCGGCAGGAAATGCGCTCACCGATGACTCTGCGGTTGCGGAAGCCGCCGGCCTCGAGGTCGTGCTCGTTCCGGGTGACATCGAAAACTTCAAGATCACGAACAGTGCCGACCTGTCACGTGCCGAAATGATGCTATCGGCACGTCTCGGCGATATCCGGGTCGGTAACGGTATTGATACGCATCGGTTCGAGTCAGGTGATCACGTCATGTTGTGCGGAGTCGCTATTCCCCACGACAAGGCACTTCAGGGACATTCAGATGCAGATGCCGCCCTGCATGCGGTCACCGATGCACTGCTGGCGTCAATCGGCGCCGGGGACATCGGCCTACACTTCCCACCATCAGACGAGCAGTGGCGGAATACTGCCTCCGAGGTATTTGCCTCATTCGCAGCCGAGAAGATTCGTGTCGCCCGGGGAATCATTGCCCATATTGACGTAACCATCGTCTGCGAAAGCCCTCGGATCGCGCCCTATCGGGAAGCCATGCAAGAACGCCTCGCTACGATCACGGGAATCGACCCTTCACGCGTCAGTGTCAAAGGCACGACGACGGAGCGTCTCGGTTTTACCGGCCGAGGGGAAGGCATCAGCGCCTTCGCGACGGCGACGGTTCGCTTACCGTTCGTGCGTTCAGACCGCGCTTTGACCAATGAGTCTCCCGAATCGTGACTCAATCCGGTCCATCAGATCAACGTGATCCAGCCGGCCTTCGGTTCAGTCATCCGGTCACTCTGATTGTCACCTGGTTCGGCGCTGGCTTGATCCCTAATGCGCCGGGCACCTGGGGATCCCTGTTCGCGCTGCCCTTCGCAGTTATCATTTACTACCTCGCCGGAAGCTATGGACTGGTTGCGGCTGCCGCCCTCGCCTTCTTCGCGGGTTGGATCGCCTCCAACATCTATCTCAAGGCAGCACGTCAGGCGGGTACCGAAAATGAAGATCCAAGTGAGATCGTCATTGATGAAGTCGCGGGGCAATGGCTGGTTCTGGCTGTCGTTCCTGTTGACCCCCTACTTTATGGGATAGGATTCCTGCTGTTCCGATTCTTCGACATCGTGAAACCGTGGCCAGCGAACTTGATCGATCGGCGCGTCAAGGGTGGTCTGGGTGTGATGCTCGACGATATTGCGGCAGCGATCTACGCTGCCGGTTGCCTCGTGTTGTTCCAATATTTTACCGGTGGTAGCTGATGTTCAGCGAAAAAATACGCGAATTGTCACGGACCCTGCTCGATGCGTGCCGGACCAAGGGTGTTCATATCGCCACGGCCGAATCATGCACGGGCGGATTGATCGCTGCTGCTTTGACGGAAATTTCCGGCTCCTCCGACGTATTCGAACGTGGGTTCGTCACTTATCAAAATGAGGCAAAGGCTGAGAATCTTGGCGTGCAGGAACAAACGTTGCTTACCCACGGCGCCGTCAGCGAGCCCGTCGCAAAAGAGATGGCCGAGGGAGCTTTGAAACACTCTGCATCCCAGGTCAGTATCGCGGTAACAGGAGTGGCCGGGCCGGGCGGTGGCTCTGATGACAAACCTGTTGGACTGGTCCATATCGCATCCGCGTCAACGGAAGGCGACACGCTGCACCTCCGATGTGAGTTCGGCGATATCGGGCGCGAAGGCATCCGCGAGGCCACAGTCTCGGAAGCACTGAATTTGCTCACCGAGGTCGTCAACCGTTATTCATCAAACGCCTCCGCTTAAAGCGTGCCTGATACGCAAACAACTCCGCCAACACGGCTAAGCGGACGAGATGTCATATACGTAACGCTAATCGGCGCAGCTTTGACGGCCGTTGGTATTGCGATCCTGCTCGGCCTGGCCGGTGACCTAGCAGTACGTCCGTCGGGCCCACGACCGTTGAACCTTGGTGTTCTGTTCGGGAGCATCGTTGTCCTCAACAGTGCAATTGCCGCTGCAGTCGGCCTGATCCTGATCCGTAAGAGGCGCATGACCTGGCGAAAAATTGGTTTCGGCAGGCCCAACGTCCACTGGGTCTTTGCCTCGATCCTGCTGGGATGCGTTCTGGTTGCGACAATTGAGGGAATCGAGCGGGTCTTCGACCTATCTACCGGGAAATTGACCGCAGGGTTGATCGCACCTGACGGCTTCTCCTGGTTCGGATTGCTGGGTGGTGTAGTACTGGTCGGGTTTCTCGCACCAGCGGGCGAAGAGCTGTATTTTCGCGGCCTGATCTACCGTTGGCTCAGAGATCAGTGGGGACCCGCACCAGCGGCACCACTCAGCGCCTTGCTCTTTGCAGGCGCGCATTTCTACTACCCTCTCCCGCATATGCTGCTCGTTGCACTGCTCGGCCTGGTCCTGGCAATTGCCTACGAACGTAGTGGGTCGTTATGGGTCCCCATCGGCATTCACGCAGCGCAGAACACGACGGTCGTCATTCTCATCTATTGGGCGCTAGCGTAGCTCTGATTCCTAGAAGAGCAATTGACGTTGCTTAGGCCGTGTCCTCCGGTGGTGGCACGTCACTACCGAAAAGTTCATCTGCCCGCCGCTCAAAGGCGTGAACCATGACTTTCACCGCCTCCCCAAAGACTCGCTCCACCATCAGCTGAAGCATGCGGGAATAAAATTCGAAGTCGACGAAGAAATCGATGGTACAGGAGGCCGCCCCTTCCGGAATGAAAATCCAATGATTGTTCAAATACCGGAAGGGTCCATCTGAATACGACACGTCAATGCGGTTGGGACGATCGAGGGTGACCGTGGATGTGAAGCGTTCGCGGAACATCCGATACCCAATAACCAGATCCGCCACGACCAAATTTTCTTCGCGTCGCCGGATGCGCGCATCAACGCACCAGGGCAGAAATTCGGGATATTTATCGACTGCCGCGACGAGATCGAACAATTGTTCGGGGGGGTGATGTAGGACCCGCACCTCGGCGTGCGTCGGCATGATGCCCTATGCGGGAGAGGAATGCGGCGGCGCGGTCTCTGCCAGCAATGCTTCTCGAGACGTTCGTAACTTCTTGAAATCGTCACCCGCAAGATATGACGAACGCGTCAACGGCGACGCAGAAACCATCAGAAATCCCTTGGCCCATGCGGACGTCTCGTAATGTCCAAATTCTTCCGGTGTAACGAAGCGATCTATTGGCGCATGCCTCGGCGTTGGCTGAAGATATTGACCGATCGTCATGAAATCCACGTCGGCGGATCGCATGTCGTCCATGACCTGGAAAACCTCGGCGTGATCTTCACCAAGTCCCACCATCATCCCCGACTTGGTGAAGATCGACGGATCCATCTCCTTCACCTGATCAAGCAATTTCAAGGAATGGAAATAGCGCGCGCCGGGCCGAATCGTCGGATATAGCCGTGGCACCGTTTCCAAATTGTGATTGAAAACATCAGGTTTCGCCGCGACGACGGCTTTAATGGCGCCGGGCTTGCGCAGGAAATCAGGCGTTAACACTTCGATCGTCGTCGCGGGCGCATGTCGCCGGATCGACTCGATCACCGCCACGAATTGTTGAGCACCTCCATCATCGAGATCATCGCGATCCACAGAGGTAATTACGATGTGATGAAGGTTCAAGTGGGCTGCTGCGCGGCCGACGTTTTCGGGTTCCGTAGGATCGACGGCATTTGGACGTCCCGTGGCGACGTTGCAGAAAGCGCAGGCGCGCGTGCATATGTCGCCGAGGATCATCACCGTCGCATGACCCTGCGTCCAGCATTCACCGATGTTGGGACAGGCGGCTTCCTCACAAACTGTATTCAAGCGCAAGTCCCGCATGAGCTTGCGGGTTTGGTGATATTCGGGCGATGTGGGCGCCTTGACTCTGATCCAGGGCGGCTTCCGCAGGGAAGGACTCTCCGGGCGATTCCGTTTCTCAGGGTGCCGAAGCGCGGCCACATCGCTGGTTGAGTTATTTACCATCCTGAATCAGAAGTGGATCACACGGCCGAGAGCGTCAAGCACCGATTCATGCATCATTTCCGAGAGCGTCGGATGCGGGAATACCGTATGGACCAAATCTTCCTCGGTGCATTCGAGCATCCGGGCGATGGTATAACCCTGAATGAGTTCAGTGACCTCGGTACCGATCATGTGTGCGCCCAGCAGCTCACCTGATTCCGCATCGAACACCGTTTTCACCAGCCCCTCTGCTTCACCCAAAGCAATCGCCTTGCCGTTCCCCATGTAGGGAAATTTTCCGACATGCACCTGATGTCCTGCTTCGATCGCCGCGGCTTCTGTTAATCCAACGCTGGCCACCTGTGGTGCGCAATATGTACATCCCGGGATCTTCGTCGTATCCAAGGGGTGCAAGCCGTCGACGCCCGCAATACGCTCTACACAAAGGACGCCTTCATGGCTTGCCTTGTGCGCCAGCCAAGGCGGTCCCGCCAAATCCCCGATCGCATAGACCCCTGGCGCACCGGTTTCACACCACTCATTGATGACGACGTGCCCCCGGTCAGCTTTCACACCGGCATCCTCAAGCCCGAGGTCTTCAACGTTTCCGGTGATCCCGACCGCCATGATCACGCGATCGAACTTGAGATTCTTTTCGCCTTCATCGCCAAGTTTGATCGTCGCCGTAATGTCGTTCTTGCCCTTTTTCAGCGCTGTGACGGTCGCTCCCGTGTGGATCGTCATGCCTTGCTTCTCGAATGACTTGCGGGCGAAATCCGAGATTTCCGCGTCTTCGACGGGAAGCACCCGCTCGAGGACCTCGACAACAGTGACCTCGGACCCTAATTCATTGAAAAAACTGGCAAATTCGATTCCGATGGCGCCCGAACCGACGACTAAAAGTGATTTGGGCAATACGTCGGGCACCATCGCCTCACGATAAGACCAGATAAGCTTCCCGTCCGCCTCCAGTCCGGGAAGATCCCGGGCCCGGGCGCCGGTGGCCAGAATGATGCTCGTCGCCAAGATTTCCTGTGAACCGCCAGCTTTGAGTGAGACTGCCAACTTGCCCGGTCCCGCGAGGCGGCCACGACCTTCGATAACATCGACTTTGTTCTTCTTGAGAAGATGGGCCACGCCGCCTGTAAGCTGCCCGGCTACCTTCCGGCTTCTTTCGACTATTTTCGCAAGATTGATCTTTAAGTCTTTGGCAGAAAGACCAAATTCTTCCAAGCGAGTCATCAAATGATGAAGTTCAGACGCACGCAAAAGTGCCTTGGTCGGGATACATCCCCAATTGAGACAGATTCCGCCGAGATGCTCGGCTTCGACCACCACAGTCTTCATTCCCAATTGCGCCGCGCGAATCGCGGCAACATAGCCGCCGGGACCACCCCCGACGACCGCAAGGTCGTACACGTTCTCTGTCATATGACTGCTTCTGATCCGGCTATAAGAGCATTGTCATGGGATCTTCGATGAAATTTTTGAAAACACCGAGCAATTGGGCCCCCAAGGCGCCGTCGACCACGCGGTGATCGCACGACAGTGTGCAGCTCATCACGGTCGCAACACTTAGCGCGCCATCCTTTACGACCGGGCGTTGCTCTCCGGCGCCCACGGCCAATATTGCAGACTGAGGCGGGTTTATAATCGCGCTGAATTCACGAACACCGAACATTCCCAGGTTCGAAATGGAAAACGTTCCGCCCTGATACTCCTCGGGCATCAACTTGCCTTCACGGGCGCGAGCCGCCAGGTCCTTCATCTCAGCCGAAATTTCAGCCAGACCCTTTTGATCAGCGTTGCGGACGATAGGCGTGATCAACCCCGCGTCGATCGCGACGGCAACAGAAACATCGACCGAGCCATAGCGGATCATCCCCTCTTCCGACCAACTCGCATTGGCGTTAGGGGTCTTGCGCAATGCGAGCGCCACGGCACGAATGACGAAATCATTGACCGAAATCTTGTAATCGGCCCCATCGCGGTCGTTGAGTTCTTTCCGTAGCGCCAGGAGGCGATCCATCTCGCAGTCAATGGTGAGGTAGAAATGGGGAACCGTCTGCTTCGACTCCAACAGCCGCCGTGCGATCACCTTGCGCATGTTGGTATGCGGAATGAGCTCGCCTTCGCCAACCGACACGGCTTGGGCCGCCGATTGCGGTGCAGTTGCCTGGACGGTTGAGGCTTGTGGCTGCGGCGCTGTTGCAACAGGCGCACCCGAGAGCGCCGCCTCGATATCAGCCTTGACGATTCGACCCCGCGGCCCTGTTCCCTGGATCGCTGCAAGGTCGAGCCCGGCTTTTTCCGCCATCCTCCGCGCCAGCGGACTGGCAAATATTCTCTCACCAGGCGCTGCAGAGGGCGCGGAAACCGGGGCTGGCGACGGCGCAGGTATAGCCGGCTCTACGGGAGGTGCTGCGGCGGCTGGCGTCTCCGCCGGAGCTGCAGCAGGAACCGGCGCCTGAAAATTATCCAATGACGAGGCGTCTTCACCGTCCTCAAGCAAGAGCGCGATGGGCTGATTGACGGGAACTCCCTCTGTGCCCTCAGGCACGAGGAGTTGGCCGACAGAACCCTCGTCAACGGCCTCGACCTCCATCGTTGCCTTATCCGTTTCGATTTCGGCGATAATATCACCTGCCGACACGCTATCACCTTCCTTGATGAGCCAGCGGGCAAGGGTTCCCTCAGTCATTGTCGGCGACAAGGCCGGCATGGTGATGGTGGTCGGCATACGGACTCCTAGGACTTATTAATCACAGTTTTGACGGCCTCAACAATATCGCTCACTTGAGGCAGGGCAAGTTGCTCAAGGTTGGCGGCGTAAGGCATGGGCACGTCTTTGCCGCTGACCCGCAAAACCGGCGCATCAAGCCAATCAAATGCCTCTTCCATCACGCGTGCAGAAACTTCTGCACCAATGCCGCATGACGCCCAGGCTTCCTCGACCGTCACGAGGTGATTGGTTTTCTTCACGGATTCCACAATCGTTTCGGTATCCATTGGTCGAAGAGAACGGAGATCGACGACTTCAACGTCAATTCCTTCGGACGCGAGGAATTCCGCCGCCTGTAACGATTTCTCCACGCCGATGGAATAGCTAACGATGGTGACGTCTGCACCCTGGCGCACGACATTTGCCCGGCCAATCGGGACGACGAAGTCGTCCCACACCGGGACCTCCCCCTGGTGACCGTAGAGGAGTTCGTTTTCCAGAAATATGACGGGATTCGGATCGCGAATTGCTGCTTTCAGAAGGCCCTTTGCATCCGCCACAAAGCATGGAGCGACAACCTTAAGGCCTGGGACATTCGCATACCAGGACGCATAATCTTGACTATGCTGGGCTCCGACGCGCGAAGCCGCACCGTTGGGGCCCCTGAACACGATGGCACACGTCATCTGTCCGCCCGACATGTACAAGGTTTTGGCGGCGGAGTTCACGATCTGGTCGATTGCCTGCATGGCAAAATTGAAGGTCATAAACTCGATGATCGGTCGCAATCCATTGAATGCGGCGCCGACACCGATTCCGGCGAATCCCTGCTCTGTGATCGGTGTATCGATGACACGCCGTGCACCAAATTCCTCCAGCATTCCCTGGCTGACCTTATAGGCGCCCTCATATTCAGCGACCTCTTCGCCGATCAGGAAAACACTCGGGTCACGGCGCATCTCTTCAGCCATGGCGTCGCGTAAGGCGTCGCGCAGGGTAACCGAGACCATCTCGGTTCCCGCAGGTATCTCGGCATCCGGAAGACGGACGACAGCGGGTTGGGATGGCAACTCATGCACGGCTGCCGAAGGGCCCAATTCATCAGGCAGGGCACCACTGTTTGGCAAAGGTGGCTTAGACTCGACCGCCGGTGTCGCGCTGTCCATCGCCCCCGCTTTTTCGCCTTCGGCGAGCAGTATCGCGATGGGTTGATTGACCTGGACGCCGTCAGTTCCGTCGGCCACCAACAGCTTGCCGATCGCTCCATCGTCGATCGCCTCAAGTTCCATCGTCGCCTTATCCGTCTCGATCTCGGCAAGAATGTCGCCTGACGCCACAGAATCACCTTCCTTGACCAGCCAACGGGCGAGGGTACCTTCCGTCATGGTGGGAGACAGTGCCGGCATGAGAAGTTCGATTGGCATTCTTGATCTCCCCGCGCCTCAGGAACCAATTAGAATATCGGTGTAAAGCTCGGCGGCATCCGGCTCAGGGCTCTCCTGCGCGAAGCTTGCTGCATTGGCCACAATTTCCCTGACCTCACGATCGATTTCCTTCAAAGCATCCTCGTCCGCAAATTTCGCCTTCAGTATGAGGTTCCGCGCGTGATCGATGGGATCACGCTCCTCCCGGATCTTCTTCACTTCCTCCCGCGACCTGTATTTGGCCGGATCAGACATCGAGTGCCCTCGATACCGATATGTCACCATCTCGAGGAGCATAGGACCATTGCCTGCGCGGCAATGTTTCACCGCACGGTCACCTGCTTCCTTGACCGCTAGAACGTCCATTCCGTCAACCTGTTCACCCGGAATGGTGAAACTTTCTCCGCGCCGAAACAATTCCGTCTGCGCGGAAGATCGCGCCACGGACGTTCCCATGGCGTAATTATTGTTCTCGATCACGAAGACGACGGGAAGGCTCCACAGTTCAGCCATATTGTATGATTCATAAACTTGGCCCTGATTAGCAGTTCCGTCGCCAAAATATGTCAGCACGACATTTTTCGTGCCGTTGTATTTTTCCGCGAACGCCAAACCCGTGCCGAGCGGTACCCAGGCACCAACGATGCCGTGGCCGCCGTAAAAATTCTTCTCACGGGAAAACATGTGCATCGAGCCACCCTTGCCCTTTGAGTAGCCACCACTCCGTCCCGTTAGCTCTGCCATCACGCCCTTAGGGTCCATGCCGCACGCAAGCATGTGTCCGTGGTCGCGATATCCGGTAATGACGCTGTCAGCCTCAGTGATGGCGGCTTGGAGGCCCACAACAACTGCCTCCTGACCGATGTAAAGATGGCAAAATCCACCAATCAATCCCATTCCATAGAGCTGACCCGCGCGTTCTTCGAAGCGCCGGATCATGAGCATTTGACGGTAATATTCGAGCAGGTCCTTGGGAGGCGCCGATGATTTTTTCGAACGCGTCGAACCACTTGCGGTCTTGGCACGCGATTTACCGGCGGCGCCTGCCGTCGCGCTACCTGCTTTTGAGCGGCTCTGCGCCATCATCATTCCTCAACCAAATTGCTCCACAAGCGCCACCCGACGATCGACGCTCAAGCGACAAACTTCAGATTTGGGATACGCCATCGATACGAGATATCTACAGCAGGATGATACCGCGAGTGCAGTTTGCCAAGGAACAATTATTTGTGAATCGAGGCATCCCCATAAAACATTGCTGTTTGGGCAAAAATTCGCGTCCGACAGCGGATCCGAAAATTTTAACTCGCCGCCCACCCGAGCATCGAGTGGGCAAATTCCAAGATAGTGTATCGCAGAGCACTGCCGGTTCAGCGTGTGAGAAATATAAGCTCGTCCGGGTGAGCCAAACCTAAAACGATGCGGGCACGCTCATCAAGCATGTCTCGGTCGAGACCGTCTGCTTGCAGAAGAGATACGCGATGCTCCAGTTCCAATCTGGTTGCCCGGACATCCTGAAGTTTTGCGGACGTCCGATCGATTTGCTGGCTCAGTTGCCGCCACGCCGCCAGTCCCCGGTCACCCTGTACAGCGTGATAACCGATGTAGCCAATGGTCGCCACGCACAGCAGTGGCAACACGCATTGGCGCAGCCGACGGGTCAAGTCGTGGCTGGTATTCATGACGGCAACGAATCACAGGAGATTCCGTGACGTCAAGGAAAATTTTTAAGAGTCTGACGGTTAGCGGGGCTAGTTGATATTCGGAATCACTTATGTGAATGATCGCCTCTGACGCGATCATTCACATCAACACAGAACGTCCCGCGTACGCGGCTGATCTTCCCAACTGTTCCTCTATTCGTATGAGTTGGTTGTACTTGGCCACCCGATCCGACCTGGATAACGATCCGGTTTTGATCTGACCACAGTTCGTCGCGACCGCCAAATCCGCGATCGTTGTATCTTCGGTCTCGCCCGACCGGTGCGACATAACGGCCCGGTACCCCGACCGGTGGGCCGCTTCCACAGTTTGAAGTGTCTCAGTCAATGTCCCAATCTGATTTACCTTGACCAGGACAGCGTTGGCCACGCCGCGTTCGATACCTTGCTCCAACCGGTCTCTGTTGGTGACAAATAGGTCATCGCCAACAAGTTGGACGCGATCTCCGATCGCATCGGTCAAGGCTTTCCAACCCTCCCAATCGTCTTCGGCCATGCCATCTTCGATTGAAATAATGGGGTATCGGCCGACTAAGTCCTCGTAAACCTTCACCATACCGTCCGCATCCAGTGTCTTGCCTTCACCTTCGAGGACATATTTTCCGTCATCGAAGAATTCTGTCGCGGCAGAATCGAGCGCCAAGTACACATCTTCGCCCGGCCGATACCCGGCAGCCTCTATGGCCTTCATTACGAAACCGATGGCCTCGTCGGCACTGCCGATAGATGGGGCAAATCCGCCTTCATCCCCAACGTTCGTGTTATGGCCTGCCTCACTCAAACCCTTCTTCAAGGACTGAAATATCTCAACACCCACACGGATCGATTCAGCACCACTTTCCGCAGCAACGGGCATAATCATGAATTCCTGGAAATCGATCGGATTGTCGGCATGCGCACCCCCATTGATGATGTTCATCATTGGGACGGGCAAGGTTCTGGCCGCAACACCGCCAACGTATGCATAAAGCGGCAACTTTGATGCGGAAGCGGCCGCCCGCGCAACGGCCAAACTTACACCGAGAATCGCATTGGCCCCGAGGCGGCTCTTGTTGGGTGTCCCATCCAAGTCCACCATTATCTCATCGATGCCAGCTTGTTCACGCGCATCCAGACCGGACAACGCATCAAACAGTTCCCTGTTTACAGCATCGACAGCGCGCAGGACACCTTTCCCCAAAAATCGCGCACCCCCATCGCGCAGTTCCGTGGCCTCGTGAGTTCCGGTCGACGCCCCCGACGGGACTGCGGCGCGCCCCAAGGAGCCGTCCGCCAACTCAACGTCCACTTCGACTGTGGGATTACCCCTGCTATCCAGAATTTCGCGCGCTCGGATATCGACAATCTCTGTCATTCAGCCCTCACCCGATTCAAGTCTCAAAAATTACTCTTAGCGCGACTGAATGACACGCGTCGAGATACCGGATTCAATTCAGTTCAGTCCTTTGGCCAAACGATCAAATTCCATAAGTCTGCCGACGATTGCCTCAATTTCATCCAAGCGCACCATGTTCGGGCCATCCGAGGGAGCGTTGTCCGGATCTTCATGCGTTTCCATGAAAACGGCGGCCACGCCCACCGCGACAGCGGCGCGCGCCAAGACCGGGACCAACTCGCGATCTCCGCCGCTTCGGGTCCCCAATCCACCCGGTTGCTGCACGGAATGCGTCGCATCAAACACAACCGGATATCCGGTTTGAGCCAGAATAGGAAGTGATCGCATGTCGCTCACCAGCGTGTTGTAGCCGAAGCTGGCCCCCCGCTCGGTCAGCAAAATATTCTCGTTCCCGGCGCTACTGATCTTTTCCGCGACATTCTTCATATCCCAGGGCGCGAGAAATTGTCCTTTCTTAACGTTGACAACGCATCCCGTACGCGCGGCAGCGAGCAAGAGATCCGTTTGCCGGCACAAAAATGCAGGGATTTGGAGGACATCGACAACCGTTTTGAGCTCGGCGCATTGCGATTCGGTATGAACGTCGGTCAGTACGGGACAGCCAATAGCATCCCGAATCTCGGAGAAAACTGGCCGCGCCTCCTCCAATCCAACGCCGCGGGGGCTGACGGAACTCGTTCGATTGGCTTTATCAAATGAGGTCTTGTAAATGAACCCGATTCCCAGGTTATCGGTAATTTGTGCCAGCTTGCCCGATACGTCCAGAGCATGCTCACGACTCTCCATCGCACAGGGTCCGGCGATCAAAGTTAGTGGAAGGTCGTTACCCAGCGTCAACCCGTTTACCGCGACATGGCGGGTTTCGCCTGCCATCAAACCAACCTCGATTGGGCGACGGCTGCTTCAATGAAAGATGCAAAAAGCGGATGCGGGTCAAAAGGCTTGGATTTCAATTCCGGATGGAATTGCACACCGATGAACCATGGGTGATCCGGGACTTCCAATATCTCAGGAAGAAGTCCGTCTGGAGATTTGCCTGGAAATATTACACCGGATCTCGCCAGCAGGTTTTCGTACGCCAGATTGATTTCGTATCGATGACGATGCCGCTCACTGATTTGCCCATGTTTGTAAATCTCGAAAACCTTGCTCGTGGGGCTGATGACGCAGTCGTATGCGCCCAGACGCATTGTGCCTCCCGCATCGCTGTCTTCATCACGATGCTCGACTTGCCCTTCCCTCTCCCACTCGGTCATCAAACCCACGACCGACTCCTCACATGGGCCAAATTCGGTCGATCCAGCGCCAGGCAAATCGGCTAAGTTGCGCGCGGTTTCGATCACGGCCATCTGCATTCCGAGGCAAATCCCAAAATAAGGAATCCGACGCTCGCGGGCGATTTTTGCCGCGGCAATCTTTCCCTCTATGCCCCTCTCACCGAATCCACCCGGAACCAAGATGCCGTTGATACCCTCCAGATAATGCAGATTGCCATCCTGCTCGAACTTCTCAGACTCGATCCATTCGATATTGACCTGCACTTTGTTGGCGATTCCGCCATGCACCAAGGCTTCATCCAAGGACTTATAGGCATCCTTGAGTCCGGTGTATTTACCGACGACGGCGATTTTTACTTCGCCGTCCGGCGCGGAGAGCCGACTGGTAATTTCCTCCCAGGTACTCAAGTCAGGTTCGGGCACGCTGGTGAGCCCGAACGCCTTAAGAACTTGGCTATCGAATCCCGCTAAGTGATAGCGAAGTGGAACTTCATATATCGATTCGACGTCGAGCGCCGGAATCACCGCCTCATCGCGAACATTGCAGAAAAGCGCAATTTTACGCCTCTCATTCGCAGGGATTTCACGATCACACCGGCATAAAAGGATGTCCGGTTGAATACCGATGCTGCGCAGTTCCTTCACCGAATGCTGCGTCGGTTTCGTTTTCAACTCCCCCGCCGAGGCAATAAACGGGAGAAGCGTCAAATGCACAAAGAGAGAGCGGTCCCGGCCGAGTTCGTTTCCTAGCTGCCTGATTGCCTCGAAAAAAGGTAAGCCCTCAATATCGCCGACAGTGCCGCCAATCTCACAAAGAACGAAATCAAGGTCATCCACATCATCACAAACGAATTCCTTGATCGCATCCGTCACATGCGGGATCACTTGGACCGTCGCTCCTAAGTAATCTCCCCGACGTTCTCTGGCGATGATGCGCTGGTAAATCCGGCCCGATGTAATGTTATCGGTTTGGCGAGCCGCAACTCCGGTAAAGCGCTCATAATGGCCAAGATCCAGATCGGTTTCCGCACCGTCATCGGTGACATAAACCTCCCCGTGCTGATAGGGGTTCAAGGTCCCGGGATCGACATTCAGGTACGGATCGAGTTTGCGTAAACGCACTTTGAAGCCGCGTGCTTGAAGTACGGCACCAAGCGCCGCAGACGCGAGGCCTTTTCCCAGGGAGGACACGACGCCACCGGTAATAAATATGTACCGCGTCATGGACGGTAAACATATATGAGAGACGCCGCACCCCCAAGCAAAAGAGGCAGGAGACGGCGAAATAGTTTCACAGGGTCGGCACTTACTGTGAGAGAGGAACCGAAGGTCCGCTTCGTTCCTGCGTCGGTGCGTCGGATGCAGGAGACTGGGGGTCGGTCGAATCGATCACCGATGACGGCCCGTCCGAACTGCCAGAAAGAATGGCAAGCGTGATGCTTGTCACGATAAAGCATGCCGCAAGGACGCCGGTTGCACGCGTGAGTAAATTGGCTGCTCCCCGGCTGGACATCATGCCACCACCGGCTCCACCACCACCGCCGCCAATGCCCAAAGCTCCGCCTTCACTGCGCTGCAACAAGATGACTCCAACGAGCGCGAGCGCAATCAGGATGTGGGTCACGAGAATTACGGTAACCATGGGGCATTCCTAGACGAAGCAGCACCGCGAAGCAATCGCCGCAAATATGCTCAGGCGAACGCTTGGACGATGGGCCAAAAAGTTTCCACTTTTAGGCTGGCGCCCCCGATCAGGCCGCCGTCAACATTATCAATGGACATAATTTCTTCAGCGTTTCCGGGATTAACGGAGCCGCCATACAGAAGTCGAAGCCCATCCGAATCGGAACCGAAACGCGCAACCAACTGATTCCTCATGGCTGCATGAACGTCAGAAATTTCCTGTGATGTCGGTGTCCGTCCGGTGCCGATGGCCCATACGGGCTCATATGCAACCACGGTGTTCGAACTGCCCACACCATCGGGCAGCGAGTCTGCGATTTGACGTCCAACCGTTTGAAGCGCTTCTCCCGCATCCCGCTGTGTTTCTGTCTCACCCACACAAATGATCGGAATTAAGCCTGCACGATGCGCTGCCATCGCCTTTTCACAGACCATCCCGTCTGTTTCTTCATGGTTTGTTCTTCTTTCCGAATGACCAACGATTACGAAAGAACAGCCAACGTCCATAAGCATCTCAGCGCTCACGTCGCCGGTGTGGGCGCCTTTGGGCTCGGCGTGACAATCTTGCCCGCCAAGCGCGACGTTGGTGCCTTTGACAACGTCAAGGACCGGCAAAAGCAAATGCGCCGGCGGACACACCAGGAGTTCGCACGGAAGCGGCCCTTGTGCCACGGTTTGATCAACCAAACCCGTAGCCAGTTCGACAGCACCAGACCTAGTGCTGTTCATCTTCCAGTTGCCCGCGATAAGCGGGCGTGGCGCACTTGTCATGAAAAGATTTTCCACTAGTTCGTACTGCGACGGAGTTATAGGCGCGATCGCCATCCCTGACCACACACCGCGGAGACGTCAGCAAACATTTTATCTGAACACCACCGCGGCAGTTGACAAAACATCAGGTTTGCGCCGCTATCCGGGTCTGGCCGCGAGTGATCGCAACACACTCGCGCAGAAAATTGCAAAGCCGACAAACGAGATCGTCAAAAATGCTGGAATCACTTCGCAAACAGACTGGCTCCTGGGTCGTAAAATCCTTTCTCGGGCTGCTCATCCTGAGCTTCGCGGTCTGGGGTATCGGAGACATATTCCGTGGACCCTCTGATGCCACGGTGGCCATGGTTGGCGACATTGAGATCACTCGCACAGAATATAGCGATGCATACCGTCGAGAACTGGATCGACTGAGTCAGCGGACCGGACAGCAATTAGACGCCGAACAAGCCCGGTTGCTCGGCGTCCAAAATTTTACTCTTCAACGCATGATCAATCGGGCGCTGTTCGATCAAGTCGCCGGCAGTTATGGACTGACCATATCGGACAATGATTTGGCCAACGATATTCGCACAAACCCGACGTTCTTGAATAGTTTTGGCAGGTTCGACGCCCTTAACTATCGCGCCACCATTCGGCAACTGGGTTATTCACGGGAGTATTTCGAGTATCTTCGTCGCGCCGATTTGAGACGCAATCAGTTGATGAACAGTATCGCCCGCGGGGCGGATACGCCGAAACCAATCTTGGACGCCATTTACCGCTACAGGGCCGAACGGCGTGTCTCTGACACCGCCGTGATTGCCAGTTCGTCCATTCCCGAACCCGTGACGCCTGACGGCGCCACGTTGGAAAAATTCTATCAAGAGTCGTCTCAGTACTACATGGCGCCAGAATTTCGGACGCTCACATTCGTTTCATTGACACCAGAACAACTTCTTGACGAAGTCACGGTGGCTGAGAATGAAATCCAGGACGAGTATGAATCGCGACTTGATGAATTTATCGAACCGGAACGGCGAGATTTGTCGCAGATCGTTCTTAGCGATGAAACCATGGCCAGAGATGCACTCCAAAAGCTGAAGCAAGGTGAGGCGTTTGAAGATGTGGCACGTGACACGGCCGGATTGGAACCGGAAGACACGGCGCTCGGACTGATGAGCATCGGCGACATTCCGGTCTCTGAAGAGGCCGCGAACTCAGTGTTCGCCCTCTCAGAGAAGGAGTATTCGCCTCCCCAACAAAGTGACTTCGGTTGGCATATCTACCGGGTCAATGAAGTGATTCGTGGCAAGACAACGACATTCGAGGATGCCAAAGAGGCATTGCGTAAGCAGTTGGCCTTGAGACGCGCCTCAGACACACTGTTCGAGATAGCAAATAAGCTTGAAGACGAACTCGCTGGTGGCGCGACACTGGAAGAAGGTGCGAATCGCTTGAATCTGAATTCCAGCCGAATCGATCAGATAGACGCAAGTGGACGAGGGCCGGACGGTGCCATTTCAGCCCAGAAGCCTTCATTTCCGGAGTTCATTCAAACAGCGTTTGAAATCTCGGAAGGACAAGAGGCTGCGCTTACTGAAAGTTCGGCCGGCGGGTACTTTATCGTTCGCGTGGATAGCATCACGCCAAGTTCTTTAAAACCCATGGAGTCGATCCGGGACCAAGTTATTAGCGATTGGAAAGCGTCCGAGAAAGACCGGATTGCGCGTGACCGCGCGACAGCCCTCGCTGATCTCGTGCGCCGAGGTGAATCCCTATCTGCTCTTGCAACAAAAGAAAGGCTGGACGTCCGGGCGACTAAAGCCCTCTCCCGCTACGATTCCCGAGCAAATATCGATATTTCCGGCGAATTGCTGGCGAAGATATTTTCGCTAGGAAACATCGGCGAGGTTGCCAGCGGCCCCACCGCACAGGGGACGGGACACACCATCGCAATACTTCGTCGCATCGACCGCGTCACCGACGCTTCGGACGACCAGCCCGATCGGCGTGAGATGCACAGCAACCTGAAAGACGCGATTGCCAATGATATCCTGGCGCAATATCGGGTCGCATTGGGCCAAGAGTACGATGTCGAGGTCAATCAGCGCGCGATCGACAGCCTTTTCTAGATATGACGGTCTCGCCCACCTTCGAAGAGTTTGGCAAGCTCTATGATTCGGGGGAAAGTCAGGTTGTTTGGACAAATCTGGTGGCCGACCTGGAAACACCGGTCTCTGCGATGCTCAAGTTGGCAGAGGGTTCCTGCAACAGCTTTCTTCTTGAATCCGTCGAAGGCGGTGCCGTACGCGGCAGATATTCGATTATCGGGATGAATCCCGACCTCATTTGGCGGTGCCATGGCAATCATGCCGAAATCAATCGCCGCGCGCTCTCAGACGCCAAGAGCTTCGAACGATGCGACGAAGGGTCGCTTGACGCATTGCGGGGTCTCATCGACGAGTCACGCATCGAATTGCCCGAGGAATTGCCTCCGATGGCGGCCGGGCTTGTGGGATACATGTCCTATGACACCGTTCGACTGATGGAACGACTACCGGAACCGAATCCGGAAGTCATCAAGATTCCTGACGGCATATTCTTGCGCCCGACTATCATGGCGATATTCGATTCAGTGAAGGATATCGTCACCTTTGTCACACCGGTTCGCCCCGGCCCAGGAATCAACGCACAGCAAGCTTATCAAGACGCCATCGATACCCTTTTCGAAGCGACGGCTGGTCTTGAAAACAGCTTGCACCACGCGCACGGCCGGCACGAGGGGCAGCTCGAGTTGCCCGAACCCTCTTCCAACATGACACGTCAAGCCTATTGCGTGATGGTCGAGAAGGCGAAGGAATACATCGCCGCCGGTGATATCTTTCAAACAGTCCTGTCACAACGATTCAGCCTGCCCTTCTCGCTTCCGCCCTTCGCTCTTTATCGGGCGTTACGCCGGACCAATCCCTCGCCCTTCATGTATTACCTGCAATTGGATGGATTCTCGATCGTCGGATCGAGCCCGGAGATTCTTGTGAGACTACGGGACGATGCGGTCACGGTCAGGCCGATCGCCGGCACGCGGCCACGCGGTATTGACCGTGAGGAAGATGAGGCGCTTGCCCGCGACCTGCTGTCCGATCCCAAAGAGTTGGCGGAACACTTGATGCTACTCGATCTTGGCCGCAACGATGTTGGCCGGGTTGCCCGCATCGGGACCGTCGAAGTGACCGAGCATATGGTCATTGAAAACTACTCACACGTGATGCACATCGTCTCCAACGTCGAGGGCACCATCGACGAGAATTTCGATGCCATGGATGCACTGTGTGGCGCCTTTCCTGCGGGAACCGTAAGTGGAGCTCCGAAGGTACGCGCCATGGAGATCATCGACGAACTGGAGTCGGAAAAGCGTGGGGTCTATGCCGGGGCGATCGGATATTTCTCAGCGAACGGCAGCATGGATACCTGCATCGCGTTGAGGACCGCTGTGGTTATGGACGGAATGATGTATGTCCAAGCCGGCGGCGGTATCGTAGCCGACAGCGACCCGGACGCTGAATTCGAAGAGAGCTGCAACAAGGCCAAGGCTCTCATACGGGCGGCAGAGGAAGCGGTTCGGTTTGCGACCGAACCGGCGATCAGCAACGGGCCACGGGCCGTCACAGGCCTGCGTTAGGCACCCGTCGTAACAATCTGGCGCCCAAAGCGGCTCATCCAGATTCCCGCGGCTGCAGCAAGAACGCACTTAGAGGAACCAGTGTAAAACCACGTGTTTCCAAGCTAGGGAGCCAGGCTTCAAGTGCCTCAATCGTACCCTTGCGGGGATGAGCGATCCCCACGGCACGCCCATATAGCCGAGCGATTGTCTCGAGTTCATCAAGTCGTATGCGCACATCAGCCGCAACCGGCACGTTATCCAGGAATACATCGCGAGCGACAAACGGCACGCCATAGCGGCGCGCGAGAGGACCACTCACGCTGCCATGAGCCGTGCGTGAGTCCAAGAACATCAGACTTCGAGAACTGAGCTCGTTCATTACCAGCGCCATGCCCTCTTCATTCCGCGTAAAGCGGCTACCCATGTGATTGTTCACACCGATGTATCCTTCAAACCGTCCAAGAGCCCATCTCAATCGCCTGAGATTCTCTTCAATCGGAAGTCGAGTCAGTAGAACGTTCGGTCCAGGATCTTCAGTCTGGTCCTCAGGCTCCATGGGTAGGTGCAGCATGAGTTCGTGGCCTGCCGCCCGCGCCGTTTCCGTTTGCGCCTTGAGGTTTCGCGCATATGACATGAATGAAAGGGTGAGAGGACCGGGAAGTGCGATGGTTCGAGCCGCGTTCCTGACATTGACACCCAGATCGTCGATCACGATGGCGATCATGGGACCCTTTGCCGGCAGATCCGCTGCCACCGCGAACCGCTGCCACGCAGGAGGCCCGGGACTCTGTTGTGACGCGGCCGGAACGGACCGCGTAGACGTCGAAAGACGGGCTTCTTGGGCGTCCGCGCTTAGTAATTTTTCAGAATGATCATCGGAATTAGTTGTGGGTTCACCCTGACGACCAAGTCGAATGTCATTTGTCTCGAAAGGGAGAGAATTTTGGGCAAAAGTTGAAGCACCGGAATTCCCAAGAGCAGGCTCATGCGCATTCTGCTCAACGCTGATATCCGCCGCGCTCGAAATTTCGGCGAGCTCATTGGTCTTTGCGAATTGTGACGTCGTCCACTGGGCACCTCCCACTCCGACCAAAATGCCCACACCAAGTGCAGCGAACGAAATCCAGACGTGCCCAGCTTGGCTAAACGAGACAATGCGCCTCAAGGCAAACCTGACGCGAGCGCAGAAATAGGCAGCTAAGACGACGCCAAGTTCACGTATCAACCTCAGTCTCAGCGCCATCAATTACCCTAAATAATTTGGGCGTACTTGATCAGCATCTTCCAGGTGGGCCACTTAGGTCCTTGCTAACCAACTGAGCTGCATGGGCAGAATCATCAAGCCACCGACGGTAAGACTTGACGGCTTGGATATTGCCCTGTTTGTTGCAGCTCTCGAAAAATCATGCAAAACACTCCTCCAATACAATGGTTTAATAATTCCCTATAGTCATTTGAAATGCTTGTCATAATCGATAACTACGACAGCTTTACCTATAACCTCGTCCATTTCCTGGGTGAGTTGGGTGCCGAATCGCGCGTGTTCAGGAACGACGCAATTTCGGCCGCGGATGTGCTTGCGCTGAAGCCCGCTGGGCTCGTTCTCTCGCCCGGCCCCTGCGATCCTGATCGAGCGGGAATTTGCCTTGAACTGGTAGAAAAATCTGCAGGCTCAGTGCCCATGCTTGGTGTTTGTCTGGGGCATCAATCGGTCGGACAGGCGTTTGGTGGCCGCATCGTCCGGGCTCCCAATATCATGCATGGGAAACTCAGCATAGTTCGTAATGACGGCACTGGGGTGTTTGCGGGTCTGCCACCGCAATTTCAGGCGACGCGCTATCATTCCCTGATGATCGACCGTGACACGATCCCCGATTGCTTGAGAGTGACAGCCGAAACAGATGATGGCGTGATCATGGGCGTGACTCATGTGGAGTACCCAATACACGGCGTACAGTTCCATCCTGAGAGCATCGCTTCCGAGCACGGACACGCTTTGCTGGCCAACTTCCTGAAGTTGATCGGAATCAATGATATTCAGCCTGTGAAACCGCTAAAACGTGCCGCCCCCCTGGAGATACTCCCATGACGGACGCGCAACTCGACATGAAACAGATCATTGCGCTGGTGGCTGACGGGCATCATCTGAGCGTCGATCAGACACACCGCGCCTTCGACATCATGATGTCAGGGGATGCCACGCCTTCGCAGATGGGCGCACTCCTCATGGCATTGCGCCTTCGTGGGGAAACTGTCGATGAATTGACGGGTGGCGTCATGACAATGCGGGACAAGATGACTCGGATCGGGTCTCCTGCTTCGGCCATCGACGTCGTTGGAACCGGCGGAGACCGGTCCGGAACCTACAATGTATCCACTGCTGCCGGAATTGTGGTGGCTGGATGCGGCGTGCCTGTCGCCAAGCACGGAAATCGGGCAGCCTCATCGAAATCGGGCGCCGCAGACGTACTCACATCACTCGGCGTCAACATTGAATGCGATTTTTCGTTGACCAGAAAAGCGCTGTGGGAAGGAGGCATGTGTTTCATGTTTGCGCAGCGCCATCACGGGGCCATGCGGCATGTGGGCGGCACCCGCGTGGAAATGGGCACGCGCACGATCTTCAACATGTTGGGGCCACTCTCAAATCCTGCTGGCGTCAATAAACATCTCATTGGCGTGTTCTCGAAGGAGTGGGTGGAGCCGCTCGCTCAAGTGCTCAAAAACCTGGGCTCTCAACACGTTTGGGTAGTTCACGGCAGCGACGGTCTTGATGAAATTACGACAACAGGTTCCACGTTTGTCGCGGAACTGAAAGACGATGAAATCAGGACGTTCGAGATCACGCCCGAAGATGCCGGATTGTCACGATCCGATGGTGAGTTGCTGAAAGGCGGCGATGCGGAAACCAATGCACTGGCGATCAGTGCCCTGCTCGACGGCCACGAAAGCGCCTTCCGCGACATCGTTGTGCTCAACTCCGCGGGCGCGCTGATCACGTCGGGAGAAGTAGATAATCTCAAGGATGGCGCGGTCATGGCTGCCGAGGCCATTGATAGCGGCAAAGCCCGGGCCATTCTCGACCGGTTGGTTTCTATTACGAACGAGCCCATCGCGGCAGATGAGTGACATCCTTCAGAAAATCGTTGCGGACAAACGCACCCATGTGGAGCGCCGCCGAAATCTGGTTTCGGATGGGCAGATTCTCAAAGCAGCCAAATCAGCGCCAACGGTGCGCAGCTTTGCAACCGCACTGAAAGACACCGTTCGGGGTGGCAACTACGGCTTGATCGCCGAAATCAAAAAGGCGTCCCCTTCAAAAGGTCTGATCCGCCCCGACTTTGATCCGCCCGCGTTGGCACGCGCCTATGCGGAGGGGGGCGCCACGTGCCTGTCCGTCCTTACTGATCGGCCATATTTCCAAGGCGCCGATGAATTCCTCCGGCAATCCCGCGACTCGGCCAATCTTCCAGTCCTGAGAAAAGACTTCATGATTGATCTCTATCAGATTGCGGAGTCCCGGGCACTCGGCGCCGATTGCATATTGTTGATTATGGCCATCCTCGATGATGAGCAGGCTTACACCCTTGCAACAGCGGCACGCGGTCTGGAAATGGATGTCCTGTTCGAGGTCCATAACGCCGAGGAACTGGAACGTGTGACAGCCTTGGATCCCCAATTGGTGGGCATCAACAACCGAAATCTCAAGACATTCGACGTCGATCTGGCCACGACCGAAAATCTGGCACCCCTCGTTCCCAAAGGTGCGGTAATCGTCAGTGAGAGCGGGTTGTCCGCCCCCCACGATCTGAGTCGAATGAGTACCTCGGGCGTAAACTGCTTTCTGATCGGTGAATCGTTGATGCGGGCTGATGACGTTGCCCGTGCGACCGCCGAGCTGCTGACGCCATTCGATTCTCCTGCGATCAACGGTTGAGCGTAGCGAAAGATGGCCGAATTGACGCATTTCGACAATCAAGGCAACGCCCACATGGTGGACGTGTCCGCCAAAGACGAAACGGAACGCACGGCCGTCGCGGAGGCAACTGTCCGCATGAGGCCCAAAACCTTATCCATGATCTTGGAAGGTCGTGCTGGCAAGGGCGATGTCCTCGGTGTTGCCCGAATCGCGGGAATTATGGCGGCCAAGCGGACCTCGGATCTTATCCCGCTCTGCCATCCGTTGCCGCTGACGGCGGTGGAAATCGATCTCGCCTGCGACGCTGAGCGCAACGTTGTGTCCATCACGTCAACCTGCCGGACAACTGGACGCACTGGGGTTGAGATGGAAGCGTTAACCGCAGTCTCGGTCGCAGCCCTCACCGTCTATGACATGTGCAAGTCCGTGGACCGCGGCATGGTGATCGAATCCACCCGCCTGACGTTCAAGAGCGGCGGCAAGTCCGGCACATTCCGGGTGGATTGAGGTTGACATGATTTCTGTCACCGAGGCACGCCAGAAGATTCTCGAGCCACTTGGCCCGACCGGCATCGAGACAGTTGGCCTCGCTGACGCTTTGGGTAGAGTCCTCGCAGAGGACGTCCGTGCACGCGTCACGCAACCGCCCATTGCTGTCTCGGCCATGGACGGCTACGCCGTGCGCGCCGAGGACGTCGCGGAGACACCTGCAACGCTGCAACAAATTGGCGAGGCGCCGGCAGGCGGCGCCTTTGACGGCATCGTAGGGCAAGGCCAAACCGTTAGGATCTTTACGGGCGGTCCCGTGCCGTCCGGAGCAAATACGATCGTCATTCAGGAAGACGTCGAGGCAGACGGCAGCACCATCACGGTCAAGGAAGGTGCCGCGGAAGGCAAATTTGTACGGCCGGCCGGACTGGATTTCAGCGAAGGCGAAATCGGTCTCACGGCCAGCCGTTTTCTCGGTGCACGGGATGTTGCGTTGGCGGCATCAATGAATTGTCCCTGGTTGCGCGTGCATCGCAAACCGCGAATCGCGGTACTAGCCACCGGCGACGAGCTCGTCATGCCGGGCGAGCCCATAGGACCAAACCAGATTGTCAGCTCCAATAATGTAGGGCTCTGCGCCTTTGTTCGAGCCGCGGGCGCCGAAGCCATCGATCTGGGTATTGCGCTGGATACGGAAGAATCGTTGAAAACACTGGCCGCGGGTGCCAGAGGCTCAGACATGCTTGTCACCATCGGCGGGGCGTCGGTTGGCGATCATGATCTCGTACAGAGTGTGCTTGGCGAAGTCGGTCTCGATGTTGATTTCTGGCGTATCGCGATGCGACCGGGAAAGCCCCTGATGTTTGGCCGTTTTGGCGAAACCGCGATGTTGGGCCTGCCCGGAAATCCGGTCTCGGCGCTTGTCTGCAGCCTGATTTTCCTGCGACCGGCCATTTCGAAGATGCTGGGATTGGGGGATACGCCGAAACCGTATGGCAAAGCCGCACTGGGATCTGACATCGGAGCCAACGATCGCCGCGAGGACTACCTGCGCGCAACTCTCTCGCGGGACAGCTCAGGTACGCTGGTGGCCACGCCGTTTGAGATTCAGGATTCCAGCATGCTGTCCCGGATGGCCCATGCGAATTGCTTGATCATCCGGGCCCCTCATGCGCCAGTGGCGCCAAAAGGAACACAGGTCGACATAATTCAAATGGATGCAGGGGCCACGGGGTATTAGGGCTTTGAGATCGGATCTGTGCCCATTCCCGACAATGTGACGCTTTTGCGGAGTATTGCGTGGGTTGGACGCTGCCGATCCTGTTTCACACCGCAGCTGAGCGTCGAAGCATTCCTCTTGAAATTCGATGAGAACTAAACTAGAACATGTGTGAGTGTTTTTGTTTTGTTCCACATCTTGTGCCTCACGGTTGCCGACGGGATTTAATCAATGTTGACACGAAAACAACACGAACTCCTCCGATATATTGATGAACGCCTCTCCGAGGATGGCGTTTCTCCCTCATTCGACGAAATGAAGGATGCCCTGGGCTTGAAATCAAAGTCAGGCATTCATCGATTGATCACCGCTCTCGAAGAGCGAGGCTTTATCCGCCGGTTACCGCATCGCGCACGGGCACTTGAAGTACTTAAACTGCCGGAGAAAGCCGCTACGAATGCGAATGCGCCGGAGTCCGATTTTTCAGCAAGTGTCATTCGAGTAAATTTCGCTGCCCGTACCGCCGATTCCTCAATCGCCGAAGCCTCGGACAGTCTCAGTTTGCCCCTATATGGAAAAATTGCCGCTGGCACGCCGATCGAGGCGTTGAGAGATCAATCAAATGCGATTAACGTTCCAGCTTCGCTCCTGGGACGGGGAGAATACTACGCGCTTGAAGTCGCAGGAGATTCAATGATCGATGTCGGAATTTTCGACGGCGACACAATTGTTATCGAACGGGGCGAAGTCGCCGAAAATGGCGCCATTGTCGTAGCTTTAATCGATAACGAAGAAGTAACGCTTAAACGTCTGCGCCGAAAAGGAAATTCTGTGGCATTGGAAGCTGCTAACGAGGCCTACGAAACGCGAATTTTTGGCCCCGACCGGGTCAAGGTACAGGGCCGTCTGGTCAGTCTGCTGAGACAATACTAGAGCAAGCATGCCAATTCAGGTGAAGTTTGCTCCACTAGAGTAAGATCGGGCCTAAGTGGAATCATTATGTGGTCCCATTTGGGCGCATGAATCTGCTCTAACATCTTGATATTAGAGCAAATCAGAAATGTCATTTGCTCTATCGGGACCACGGTCGTTTTCCTCTGTATTGCCGAACTGTATCTACCCGCATCCTCTCTTCGTTGACATAGATGGCGTGCGCTCCGTCGCGCCATAGATCAAAGCGATCGACAATCACTTCCGGTGTCGGACAATTGATCCGAACTGGAGTCGAGCTAATAAGAATTTCCGCGTTGGTGCAGTCTTCAGGGTGAGATCGTGGGTCTGCCGAAATCGCCAGATGCCAGCCCTTCAGATTGAACCGACATCCGAGCAGATCGCATCGGGCACGAGCATTCGCATCGGTTGAGGCGGCCGGCCAGGGCATCGGATCGGCCACGGCAAGGCGCCGAAGCCAGGAATCGCGCACAAAACTTGGCTTTCGCGAGGAAATTTCGTAGTGACCCTCTTCCAGTCTCACCGCATGCATATTGCCGCGTTCACTCACCAGAATATCGGGACCATCCGCAAACATGGTGATCACGAGGCCGGCCGCCAATCCGCCCAACCCCAACAAGCGCATTCGCGTCGTCCAAATACACAGCCAAAGCCCACCGAGCGCTGTCACTACGAGATAGGAGACAGGCATGGCCGGTGCAAGCCTTACGGCACCGGGCCAGGATGCCACTGCTTGGGCGACCTCAAGGACGATACCAATCCCCCAAATCATTGGCGTGAGTGCCAACTCGTACCAATCCGTCGGGAAGAGAAGATACGTCACGAGTGCCCAAGGCATGATCCAGAGCGCCATGATTGGTACGGCGACCAAGTTTGCAGCAAGACCGTAAATCGCGATTCGGTTGAAGTGGAATGCCGCAAACGGCGCCGTAGCAAGGCTTGCAATCAACGTAGTCAACAGAACTCCAGCCATATACAGGGCGCTTCGACGCCATGCGCCCGTTCTGGAGCGGAACCGGCGGATATTGGTGCCCAACACCTCGTACGTTGAAATTAGTGCCACAACCGCCGCGAATGACATTTGGAATCCAGCGGAGAATAAGCTTTCCGGAGACACGAGCAGAAGGCCGATTGCCGCCCACGCGACAACGGTCATGGAGATAGGCGTCCGGTCGAACACAATGGCCAATAGGCCCAGAGTGATCATCAAAAATGCACGTTGTGTGGGAATTGTGGCACCCGTCATTA
>Ga0114999_10000359_pt1 | contig 67840 bp, 40 predicted proteins | sample ArcticOcean_MG_C_3_FD_89820 | JGI IMG/M metagenome (GOLD analysis project Ga0114999, IMG submission 89820) | Marine microbial communities from western Arctic Ocean - ArcticOcean_MG_CB8_126 | ecosystem: Environmental > Aquatic > Marine > Oceanic | place: Arctic Ocean: Canada Basin | collected...
AACTTTTCGTGGCTTCTTTTCGCTCATTCGCGTCTTGTAGCGAAAACGGTCTCCAGCGCCTGGCCCTGAAATGAAAGTATTTCGACTATTTTCTGGCTACAGCACGCAGAAAAGCACGCGGGTTTGAGCCACCGAATACGGACTTTTCAAGGCTGAAACCCTTAAGAGGCCGTTTCAAGTCCGGTTTAGAGGCTTGGTTCAGCGGTTCTCCTGGGTGTGACATGGCGAATACCGGAACGTGGGTGTGGTGATTAGTTGCGGACATCGAGAATCGGCACTGTCTGGAGTTCTTAGCTTGTGTGGCCGGAATGGCACGTTTCTCCGTGTAATTTCGGGATCGTTTGGGAGCAGATGCTGGGACCTGTCGCGCGTCGTCACTTGCTGCGGGACATCGCGGTCTGGCAGTTCTTGCGGATATGACAACAGTCGTAGTTCAGACGCAGCGGGCCAATGTGTGGGTAAGTCGTGGTTCCAGCTCCCTTGAATCGTGAGTGACTGCACGCGCTGGCATCTTGTGAAATGCGTACGAATCGCTGATGATGAACCTAGCCTCGCCTGCGACCGGTTTGCGGATTTGAGAAACCTCTGTGTGGCTCGCAGACTTTCATGTCGCGATCGCCACCAGAGGTTCAAGAATCTCATTTGTGTCTCGTACATGAATTCCGGCTCGTTCGTCTTCGTAACAGCCGGGGTTTCTCATCATGGTGTCAGGCAACGTCATGCTGCAGGACCAGCCAGCCAGTGGTGTCACCACACCCACTCCAATGCTTGTGGCAGTGGATGACGGTCTTGAGATTCCGATTGATCAGCCCGTTCTGCTAATCGGACGATCGAAGCGTCGAGCTCATTATCGGATCAACGATCCGCATGTCTCGTCGGTCCATTGCGAGATTCACGCCAAAGACGGCCAGCTTCATGTGCGGGACTGCAGTCGGCACGGGACACGCATTAACGGACGTAAGGTTGACGAATCTGAGCTGTTTGATGGGGATATTTTACAGATCGTGAAGCACCGGTTCCGGGTCGAGAGGGGCGTGGCCGGCCCGCGCCGGGACAGCTCGCCAGATCCACCGACTGACCTTCCGCTTTCGAAAGCAGATCCTGATCGGGAACGCTTTTCGCCCGAAAAGGAAAACTCGAAACGCCAACATACTGGCCCGGTCGTGCGCGACAGTTGGTTTGTTCGCATGGCTGGCGTCGAACTCGGTCCCATGCCGTGGTCCGACATCGTCGACATGACACGGAATCACGAGGTCACACGCGCCGACGAAGTCCGTCAGGAGTTTGAGTCGGAGTGGAAGTGTGCCGGTAACGTGCGCAGCCTGTTTCCTACTTCCGAAGATTCAGCCGCTCCCAACAGCACACCGGCGGCAACTGAAACGGCGACATGGGAGTCATCTCCTCAACTGGTGGCGGAGCGTCTGGCATCCGAGGCAGAATTCGACTCCCCTGCAACGGGTCCGAATCTGGACGCGGCAGCGGAGCCAACGACGCCCGAGCCGCCGGAGACAATTTCGGCCGCTGTCGGCGCCTCGGCTCCCCAGGCAGACGCCATCACGGAGGAAGATGCCAGTGAGCCCCCACACGTAGCCAGTCCGTCGCCGGAAGACGAACCCGCCGAAGAAGTCATCGACCTCGACGGTGAGTCTGATCTGTCCGATTTCGTCCCGGGAGATGATGAGATTCCCGATCGTCCCGCGTCGGTCCACAGAAAGTCAACGGCGGCACCTCGTCGTCGTGCAGCGCTGGACTACGAACCGGATCCGGACAACCCTCGGTACTTCATGCGCCGCAAAAGTCGCGAATTCGGCCCGCTTGAATTTGAGAAATTGCAGACACTGGCCGCGGAGGGGCGTTTGTCGGAGCTGGATTCGATCCGCACGGATGTGAACCCGGACTGGGTGTCGGCTGCGACCGTCAAGGACCTTTTCGCCGAGGGCGGCAGCCGGGACCTGAGTGACGAGGCCTATTCGGCGAGCCTGCTGGCCGAAATGGACCAGAAGGACAACCTGGCTGGTCCCGACACCCCGCCTGCGCTGATCTCCGAACGAGAGGCAACCGCCCCGTCATCTGAATTCATTCCGGCTTCGGCTGGCGATCCGGGCTGTTCCCCGTCGGCATTGACGTCCCTGCCGCCGCTACCCGTGCCAGCCGCACGCGACGATTCCCGGCGAAAGATGGCCGGTGACGCATTGGCACCGTTGATCTACCTGCAAACTGTGCTGCAGACCCCGCTGGCCATGGCCGTTGGTGTTGTCCTCGTTGCGATGCTGCTGTACTCGCTGATTCCGTCGTTTGAGGGATCCGTCGTGTTGGGCCGCGTCACTTTGGACGGCCAGCCGCTCAAAGACTCGTCGATTACTTTTACTGACACGAGTGCCGGGATCGAGGCCAGCGGGCTGATTAACGAGGATGGCACCTACGTCGTCACCACGATGGAAGGCGGTATGAACCCGGGAAAGTACACCGTGACATTTGCGCCCGTGAAACCGGAGCCTGACGCGGTAATTGAGCAGTTGCAGCGGCAGCGGCAGTATCTCGCAGGACAGGGTCCGGGCGGTGCTCTGGAACAGGACCTGAAGACTGAAGACCCCGCTTCTTCAGCCTCACGTGAAAAACCCATTGGCCGGCTACCGCCAGGGACGATTCCGATGAAATATCGCGCGAGCAATAGCAGCAGGCTGTCGGTCGAGGTGGTCGACGGCAGAAACAAATTCCCGTTCGAGCTGACCTCGAAGTAGTTGCGCTCCCGCATTCGGGGATCGCGGACAGTTGACACTCCAAACGAGCAGGAGTTTAATGTTGGTCTTCCCGTTCGGAGGCAGATCACCCAGATCGCCACGGGTGGTATTCACCTCAACAGGTGAGTCGGCGTAACGGAAAGCTGCGGGCGCTTCATCAATCGGGACGCTGCAGTTCCCCTTCGAACATCTCGACCCCACATTCTGCGTTGGAGGAAAGTATCTATGCGTACGATGATCGCTGTCGCCGTTTCCGGTCTGCTGCTGATTTCGGCCCTGACGGGTGGCGTTGACGCCCGTCCCCAGTACAAGAAGGCCTTCGGTGTGACGTACCCGGATGTTGTCAAGAAGCAGACCGCGAAAAAGACCGGCTGCAATGTCTGTCATCCCGAAAAGAGCAAGAAGAAACGTAACAACTACGGGACCGCCCTGAGCAAAGTCATCAAGAAGAACGAGAAGGACACCAAAAAAATCGCGGAAGCTCTCGGCAAGATCGAAAAAGAAAAGAGCGCCACGAAAGACAAGACGTTTGGCGACCTGCTTGAGGCGGGCGATCTGCCCGGCGACAAGTAAGCACTGCCACTGACGAATGACAATCAAGGCCGTTTCCCCATCAGGAAGCGGCCTTTTTTCGTGCGTTGTGCGGAGGGAACCTTGACGGATGACGCCGCCTCGATTCTCCTCCCGCCCCACGCAACATTCGGGCGGTTTGCGTCCGTGCAGGATGGAAGTGACTCCGTTCTGTTCCGCCCACTGAAATCATTCAGTGAGGCATTTACAGCCTGGGCCCGACGACTCGACACGGAACGAGTCCGTTCTGCACGGAGCAACGACATGGGATTGTTCAGCAAGCTTAAGGGAGCCCTCAAGAAAACAACGGACGTGTTGCGCAAGGACATCCGTGACGTATTCAAGGCCGGTGAACTTCTTGACGATTCGAAGCTTCAGGAATTCGAAAAGCGGCTGCTGCTGACCGACATGGGGTTCGCGGCGACTCAGGCGATCGTCGGAGAAGTCCGCGAGAAACATCATGGCCGGACGGTCGTGCTCGACGAAGTCTGGGCCACGGTGAAGGACAAGCTCAAATCGCTGCTGAAGAGTGAAGGCGACATTCGCTATGACGAGGACGACCTGATCTCGCCGCTGAACGTGCAAACCGACGGTCCCACCGTGATTCTGGTCTCGGGAGTCAACGGTGTCGGCAAGACAACGTCCATTGCAAAGCTGGCCAAGCTACTGCAGAAAGCCGGTAAATCGGTCGTGCTGGCTGCGGGAGACACGTTTCGTGCAGCGGCGGTCGAGCAGTTGACGTTGTGGAGTCAGCGGCTGGGCTGCGACATAGTGACGAAGCCCAGCGGAACCGACCCGGCCAGTGTTGCGTATGCCGGTTGCGATCACGCGGTTAACGAAGGCAAAGACGTCGTCATTGTCGACACGGCCGGCCGGCTGCAGACGCATCAGAATCTGATGGAAGAACTGGGCAAGATTCACCGCGTCATCGGAAAGCGCATCCCGGGAGCACCCCACGAAGTCCTGCTGGTGCTGGATGCCACCACCGGTCAGAACGGACTGAGCCAGGCGGCACATTTTACCGACGCGGTAGAGTGCACGGGCCTGGTGCTCGCCAAACTGGATGGCTCGGCAAAAGGCGGGGTGGTTGTTGCCATCCGGCAGACCATGGGCCTGCCGGTCAAGTACGTTGGACTGGGCGAGCAAATCGACGATCTGGCGGTCTTCAATCCCGACAGCTTCGTGGATGCCATGATCGACGAAGTCTGAGTCACAAATCTCAGATTTCAGATTTCGAATCTCAAATATGCTGATTCTGCGACGAGCAAGATCAGAACGGGATTCGCAAACCGTCGTATGCCAGTTCGACGTTACCCGGCAGCCGGGCGCATGTGGATTCGTGTTCCAGTGAGTGCGAAATGTGTGTCAGGAATGCACGCTTTGGCTTCACTCGTTCGATCACCTCCAGCGCCTGATCGATGCTGAGGTGAGTCGGGTGCGGTTTGTCTCGCAACGCATCGAGGATCAGCACGTCGAGTCCTTCCAGCAGTGGCCAGCTTGCGTCTGGTATGGAACTGACATCCGTGCAGAAAGCGACGTTGTTGAAGCGGAATCCCAGCACAGGCAAGCGACCGTGCAGCAGGCGGATCGGCTGGATGTGCTGACCCAGTAATTCGAAGGGTTGCTCGCCAATGCGCAGCATCTCGAATTGCGGAATCGCTCCAGGATGTGCTTCGCGCGGCGGCGGCAGGAAGGCGTACCGGAACGCTGAACGAATATTGTCTTCGGTCCATGACTCGCAGTAGAGCGGCAACGCGTGGTTCAGCCGGTGGGCGAACAGACGCGTGTCGTCCAGCCCGAAAATGTGATCGGCATGGCCATGTGTAAAGATGACCGCGTGCGCCAGCCGAATCCGCTCACGCAGCAGTTGCAGTCGCAGTTCAGGGCCCGTGTCGATCAGAATCGTGCCCTCTGGTGCATGTACGGCGACGCCTGACCGAGTCCGGTGGTTGCGCGGATTGGGAGACAGACACACGTCGCATTCGCAGCCGATCACGGGCACACCGGTGCTGGTACCGGTACCCAGCATCACGAGTTCAGGTCTTCGCGGAAACTTCTCAGTCATCATTCCTGCCGACTGCATCAATGCTGTGAATCAAGGCGACGATCGATCCACGCCGGATCAACGAATCGTTTCAGCAGCCAGCGTAGCGTGTGTTCGATCCGCTCGCGCGTGCGACGGATCTCCTCTTCTGTGCAGTCCGGCTGCCACTCGAAGCCGTGCCATTCGAGCGTGGCCGACCACTTCTCGTGAGCCGCCGACGCGTTGACCCGGTCCATCACACGTTTCGCCCACACCATTCCATAAGTATCCACGAAGTCCAGCCACAGGATGTTGAAGACATCTCCCGGCCGGTGACCGGCGGCCGCACGCACGGCTGCGATTGTGCTCGCCGCCAGTAACGCGAGCGACGCCAGCACATGCGAAGTTGTTCTGTCCGGAAAGAGGTCCAGGACAGTTGCCGACAGAGGAGCGACCAGCAGAACCAGCCCGACGGCATACAGAATCGCGGGCAAAGTGAACCGCGTCCCGATCCAGTTTCCAATGGCCATGATCAGGACCAGTCCAAAACCGACAACGGCTGGCTCTTCAAGTTCCAGAGGCGAACCGACGGACAGCACACGCGTCGAAGCCACCGCTGGCCATGCCAGAACCAGCAGCAACGGCAGCAGCACGAAGAATCCCCACGCGGCTGCTCCTGGACGGCGGGCACCCAGAACAGCGATCCCCGGACAAAGCAGCATGATGGCGGCGGCATACCACGCAAGATCGCGCCAGCCGGTGTGATTCGTCTGAAGCGTTATGTCCAGGACTCCGGCCACCAGCGCGACGCAGATCGCGGCGATCGACCACGAGCACGCAGTAATGAGCGTTGTTTCCCGCAGCGGACGCCAGGCGCGCGCGGTAATCAGCAGTGTGATCAGCAATGCGGCAATCGTCAGAGCAGGCATGAGCGGTTCAATCAGGTGGTCGGTTTCCGAATGTACTGGCTGAGTCGATCCGGGCAACTGCTCCGTTCAAACCCGGACTGTCACGCTGGTCGGGAGTCTTTCCGTCAACGCCCCCGTTTTCCCTGTAGTCGCATTCGAAAAACTCCTCAATGTGAAGACAACCTTATTTGACAGACCTGACACGTGGCCTAGGTTTCGGGTGCGAGTAGATCGGGGACGGAATTCGTCAGGCAGGTCGCCTGGCCGGATCCCCTCCCATGGAATTCCCAGTCGCCTGTCTCACACGACCCTTGGGCGGGAAGCGTGAGAACTTAAAGGGCGTCAGTCCCGATCTCGCAATGCACGGGCATGACGGAGTGCAGGAGGCTCTGCCCTGAGAATTTTTTGTCGAAGTTTCTCTTCGTATCAGTCTCAGAGACGGACGGCGAGAATCTGTAACTCCGAACGGTACTGATATCAGTCCGGTCGAGTCAGGTTCGATGCCCGCGTAGTCTCGCGACGTAAAGGCAGAGTGTCATGCAAGCGAAACAGATTCTGACAACGGGCGAAATCGCAAAATACTGCGGTGTCAATTTTCGCACAGTTATTCGTTGGATTGAGCGGGGACGACTGGAGGCTTATCAGCTTCCTGGTCGCGGCGACAATCGAGTCACCGTTGAGGACTTCATCGAATTCCTCAAAGAAAACCACATGCCGATTCCGGAAGACTTCTCGCAACGTGAACGTCGGGTGCTGATCGTCGTTGGCGATCCGACTCTGGCGCACAACATCGAGGGTGCTCTGCAGGAAAGTGGCTATGCGACGACCATCGCATCGGACGGTTTCCATGCGGGTTCGCTGCTGGGCACCTTTAAGCCCTCAGTGATGCTGCTGGACCTGCGTATTCCCGGCCTGAGTCCACAGGACGTCGTGAGCTTTGTGGAAAGTGCCGGCGGAATGGAACGGATCAAGATCATGATCATGTCGAACGACGACAACGAGCCGGTCGCGAACACGGCGGATGACTGCATTCGGCAGCCGTTCTCCAGCGAAGAACTGGTCACGCGAGTGAATCAGTTGCTGGCTCCGAGCTTCGCCTGACACGACGCGACGACTACAGCCCGACGCATCGGAACATCCGGTGCCTCGGGCTTTTTTTGTGCGCGGTCAGTCCGTCAGTGACACACATTGGTTGCAGTTCTGATGCGGTTGAAAACACGCCGCGCATGCACACGACGCCCTCGTGCAACCCGACGAACTGATTCGATGGAGGCGATCGCCGTTGAATTCGCAGTTCGAGAGCGTGTTTGGACTGACTGAACGCTTGAATGCACTAAATTGATTCGATACTGGATAAAATATTCCAGTGCCGCCTGCGGCCGATCTCTCCCAGTCATCGCGAATCAAATCCACTGGTCAGAACATGGCTGAAACACAGGATGCCGCTGCACCAGGTCGATCGGCCGGCATGGTGGGGGTGGGAATGGTGGTGCTGTTCGCTGCCTTTTCCGGCGGCGGCCGTCAACCGGTTTCCGCACCGGCCGTTGTACCAGTCGCACAGGCTGCGCCGCAGGAAAAGCCGGACGCAGCGCGCTCGGTCGAAGCGATCCGTCAGCCACTACTGGCCATGCTGGATGCGGACCCCGCAGCCGATGAAACGGAGCTGCAGGAGAAATTCAAACAGGCCCGAATCCGGCGGCTGGAATTCCTGATCGTCACCTTGCCGGATCCCATTGATGCGTCGCTGGGTTACGCGTTTGATGAAGCCGTCAATACGTTGCAGACAGCCGTCGGGACACAGGGTTTTCTGATTGACCGGTTCTATCTGCCGTGGCACGGACTCACGGCTAAGTCGAACAACGGCACTGTTCCCGTTTATCAATCAGAGCCAGGCGTCGTGCTGTTTCGTCGTCGGGCCGCGCGATCGAAACACGGCCAGGGTACTGAATTGCTGCTCGTCTATATCGTCGGCGAGACACCCATTGCCGGTATTCACCAGCGGGCCTTCGATCGAACGATCGAGGAAATCGAGTACCTCAGCGGAATCCATGCTCAAGTTCGAAGTGTTGTGGACGCAGCTCAACCAGACGCCACGCCATCTGAACCTGATCAGAGTGAATCAGTCGCACCGGCCCCGACATTCAAACCGGACCGACCAATCGTTCGTGTGGTGGGCTCGACGTTTTCCGGTTCGGCGGATTCCTTGGCGCACAGCATGGCGCGGGCTCAGCAGTTTCAGTTTGAGGTCATCTCCGGGAGCGCCTCGAATGTGAGTCTGCCGCGCATTCGAGAACTCAGCCAGGGCACGTTGAAGTCGTTCGCGTCGGTCCGAATTCCCGCCCGTCTGGCGTTCCTGGCGGCAATCCGATTTCTGGATGAGTCGCGCCGTTCGAGGCAACCTCTGCGCATCGCATGGCTGCACGAAGCCAACACGAGCTTTGGAAGCTGGTTGACGGAATTCAAGGGCAAGCCAATCAATGAGGGCGGCCTGTCGCTGGAAATGACAACGTTTCCGTTTCCGTTGCATCTGTCGAAAATCCGTTCGCTGATGGGCGCGACAGCGAACCGCGGGTTGTTTGACGTGCCCGGCGAGAACCAGACGCTCCAACTGAATTTTGAGCACGATCTGGAGTCGCGGGATTCGGTACCGCAGATGACTCCAGGGATGACCAATCCAACCACGGAACTGGTGCTCTCTCGCATTCTGGCGACCATCAAAGAACAGGGATTCAAGTACGTCGGGATTACTGCCACGGATTCGCAGGACCGCGTCTTTCTATGCGAACGCATGCGTGAGTATTGCCCCGATGTGCAGATCGTGGTCGATTTCAGCCACCGCATTTTTACGCATCCGCGCTACCGCAGCTTCATGAAGGGGACGCTGGTGGCGTCGACGTATCCGATGTACGTCGAGACTCAGAAATGGTGCTACCCCAACCTCGCGGCAAGGAAGCGGTCGAAAGCCGGCGAGGAAAAACCGTTTCAGGTGTTTCGCCAACTGGCGATGTCGAACGAACTGCTGCCGGGTCTGTTCAACGCCACGGTACTGTCGCTGGAAAGCGCAATGCCCGGCCGACACGATGGGAAGACTCTGCCACTGATCGACTACGGAGAGCCATTCATCGATTCCCTTTTCCGTGATCGAGAAATGTCGCCACGATACGTTCCGCCGTTGTGGATCAGCGTGGTAGGTAACGGCACTCTGCAGCCACTGCGATACTGGCCATTGCGGGAGATGCTCAAGTACGAAGGGCGCGTCCTCGACATTGACCAGGACAGCGCCGCCACCAGTTCTCAGGATGGCAGGCAGCTCGCCGGAGTGCTTCCGGATGTCACGTTGCGGCCACCGAGCGAGCCAGTCATCCTGGAGCTTGGCTACACAATGCCGGGTCGGGCGTTTCTGGTCTGGGTTCTCGGTGTGAGCGGCATCATGACGTGGATGCTGGGCCGCACGCGCTACGACCCGACGGTACACCGACCTGATGCCACACGTGTCCTCGACCCGGACGCCCGGCAGACGGTACATGGGATGCTGTGGGGGCTGCTGGTGCGTCGCGCCGATCCGCTGTTGCGGCGGCGCCAGACGTTCTGGCTACTGGCCCTGGTCTTGCCGAGCTGGTTGCTACTTACGTACTGCTCGATCGCCAGTTTGGTTCCGTTGCTGGTCGATGCCGTTCAATCAAACTCCCTGGACTCGGTTCAGAACTTCGTCCTGCTGGTCATCGCTGCCGCGGCCGGCGGCCCAGCTCTGATCCTCGAGTACCGGCGCCGACAGCTGGTCGAACAAAAGCCCGGAACATCCGTCGGCGTTGGACTGATGGCGGTGGTTGTTGTGCTGGTGATGATCGGAAGCGGAGCCAGTCTGTTTTTCGAAAGCTCACGCTACCTTTCGCACGCCGTCCTTGCGACGCAGCTTATCATTGGCACATGGCTGGCATCGCAGATGTGCGGATTGATGTACGACATGCGCGAGGATGCCGGTCTGGTTCGCGGGTATCGCGCGGGTGGCGTTCCTCAAGTCCCGGTGCGTGCCGCCTACACTGACAAAGCCAGTGCTCTGCACGTGTGGACGCTGGTGACCGGTGGCCTGGTCCACTTTCTGGCGATCTTGTTCGTTGCCGGCATGCTTGAGCTGCCGCTCGCACTGAGCCGTGCATCCGATCTGACCGGCCAGCACATTCTGTGGTTCGAACGAACGTACCGCGTCACGAGTGGTGTGTCATGGATCGTGCCTGCTTCGCTGGTGATCGCGGCGATTCTTTTCTGGGTCCTTTCGCGACTGGCCCGCTTATTCACAATGGACCGCAGCCGCCCAATGCCGCCGTGGCCATGTGGCGATGCCTGCCCGATCGAGACAACTGGACTGGAGGAAGCGATCCAGGATCTGAACAGGACCCAGGACGCGATCGAGGACGTTCTGCTCGATCCCTGCCAGGCACTGCGAACAACCGCCGGTGCCGCGTTCGGTGGTGTTTTTCTACTGACAATTATCGTGCTCACGTTGATCGCTCAGGAAGCGACGTCCTGCTTCGAGGGCAGCGGCCACACTCTGATTTTGTGGGGGGCGCTGAGTTTCCTGATCGTGATTTGGATCTACTGGATCTGGGAACTCGGCTGGATGATCTGGCTGATGCGCAAGCTGCTGCGTCAGATCGCATGGCTGCCCATGACGGCTGCGTTCTTACGCGTCCCCGAGCGAATCCGTTCTGTACTGGGCCGCTTCCTGGCAGTGCGTTCGCCGCACCAGTCGCACTTGCGCATTCGTGTGCAATACCTGCAGGAACTCGCGGATCACGCCGCAGACCACAAGGCAGAACTGACGACAGGAAGCTGGCCGGTGTTCACGCCGTCCGAGTTCACGTCGGTTGACAAACAATTCGCGACAGACCTCAAGGAGCTGCGCAGGCTGGACGAGCAGGGTGGTTCCGCGTTGCCAACGATGACGGCCACAATCGAGATGCTGAACCGGGCCGGCAGTCAGTTGTGGAATGGACTGTTACACGAATGGACGACACGCGATGTGCTTGAGAATTATCCGTGCTCAATTGATACGGAATTCAAGAAGAGTGGCGACGAGACGGGCTTCGAAGGCTGGAAGAACCGCGCGGAGGAACTGACGGCGATTCAGATCCGCGCCTACATCACGGGGTACGCCGCTCAGTTGAGGCATCTGCTGATGACGGCAATGTTCTCGACGATACTGTTTCTCATGGCGGTGCTGTCGTATCCGATGCAGCCACGCAGTCTGCTCACGTCACTGGCGATGATCATGGTGGCGACGATCTCGTTGATGGCCACGTGGGTCACGGTGCAATTTGACCGTGACGAGTTCCTGCGTCGGATTCAGGGCCAGAATTCGACGGGCAGGCAGTACGACATGCAGTTCTGGTTCCGCACCCTGACCTGGCTGGCACCCGCCATCATGGTGGTAATCAGCGCAATCTTCCCGAACGCGTGGGACTGGCTTTACACACTGCTCGAACCTGTGCTTTCCGCGACGAATTAGAGCAACTGACTTGTTCCCGTACTGGACGTTCACGGGGCGGGGGCTCGGCGGGAGCCTCACCCTCTCTGCCGGTCGCCTGGCGACTATGGCTATTCTCGACAGATTCGAAGTTGTCTTCCGATTCTGTTTACGCCCTGCTTTTCGTCAAAACGAATGCAGGAGCTTCACATGACTAAACCACTGCAGGACATTGGGATTCTTCTGGCCGTTGCGGCCATTTACGCCGTCGCGTGTGTTTCACCAACGGTCTATTTCGACAATGGCGGCACGGTCTGTACGGGTATGCGATTCGGGACACCCATCGGCTGGATGGCATTGCTGTTCGGTTGGATCCCACCATTCACCGTGGCCTGGGCCGCGAATCCAGTGTTCCTGGTTGCGCTCGTACTGTTCGGGGTTCGCAAATACACCGCTGCGTCGGTCGCGGCAGGTGTTGCGGTCGCGCTCGCTGCGACCACTCCGTTGTTGCTGTTCGTCGGTGCCCGAGGCCTGGAAGTTGGATATGTACTCTGGCAGTCGAGCTTCATCGTCCTGTTACTCGGCTCGCTGTGGTCGCGAAGGCGTGACAATTCAACGACGCAGGACGCCGTGGACATGGACGCTCTTGAGTAGAGAGCACGACTGACGCGGTTGGTAACAGCAGGTTCCGTGTCCTGGGCGGTTCTCTTAGTCCCGTGTGTTTGATGATCCAGCAGTGAAATTCCGCGAGTCAAAGTAGCAATACGTCCGTCGCCAGGGTTCATGCGGGTTCGGATTCACGCCCTCAGTTGGAGCCCTTCCTGATCAGCCCAGCGGCGCAGTATCTCCCCCGCGAATTCACTTGGGTCCGAATTCTTTTTGCCTTTGGCCTGCCAGACGATCCGGCTATTCGGAAGGACCTCGATCGTAAGTGCTCGCCTTCGCCGCTCGCCCTGTTGCATTTTCATTGACCAGATTGAAGTCGCGCGGCGCGCACAGTCGCTGATATACGTCGCCACACAGTGCTGCATGATGCTGCCTTCGATCCGCAACTCTCTGTCAGTTAGCAGCTCGTCGATTGTCCAGAGTGTGTCGCCCGTCTCGCATCGAAACGGTCTGATGGGGCTGGGTGTCCAGCTCGGCATCGAGGAGATTACCTGCGGGAATCTGGGCAGCAGCTCCGTTCTCCAGTTGGCCATGTGACGCCGCAGCGACATCAATGTTCGGCCCTGCAGAGAGAAGTCCGGCTGAACAGACTGCTCGCCGGCCCCTCGGCCCCAGACCGTTTCGGCTGGCTGAAATCGCTGCTGATGAATAAACGAGACGACGGCGACAACAACGTCAGCGGGAATCGGAGTGTTCGCCACCAGAAACCGAATGACGGACTCCCAGAACGGCTCATGCTCCGTCGGTCCCGCGAGCAGTGTTCGTGACAGCAGAAGACGTGCAAGTCTGTCGTCACCACCGAGGGATCGAATTTGTGCCCAGCGAATCGCCTCGATGGGCCGCAAATCGTCCGGAGCCTGCATGAACAGGGCCGCCGCTCGCCTGGTGACGGGAATAGAAACGGGTGACCGAAACTGACGAAGACTGCGACCGGCCGCGAGATGTAGATAGAGGTCAAGCTCCCAAGGCTTGACATAGTCGTCCAACCAGACAGACGCCATAAACCGAGGCACTGTGTACTCGTCAAACAGATGACTGACGAGCGATCGAAACTGCACGAACGGATTGGCGTCTGGTGCCGTCCACTGTTCCGGCTGTCGGCGCCATGCCTTCCGGTGTTTCGCCATGCGCGCACAGGCACGCACGATTCGCTCAATGTCGCTCGGGTCGTAATGCCCGCGATTCGGGACGGGCACAAGCAACCTGGACGATGACCGAATGGCGGTAATCAATCGCCAGAATGGTTGATGAGCCGTGCTGATGGCGGGAGCGAAGCTACGGATCAGCTGATCAAGCTGCCGTTTGGCGCGCGGCTTGCGATTGCGCGAAGACATGGCAATGTTCCGAATATGCAGAGCAGGCAGGTCGGTAGCCAGCAATTGCCAGCGCCCGAAGAGGCTTGAGAGTCCGCAGGGAGTCTCAGCCTGAATGTGCTCTTCACAGCCGGAACGTCGTCTTCATCGCCGTTGCCTTTTCGATTGAGAATTGCGTTCCCGTTGCGACACGATTGCCGCGGGAAAGTTCGCACCGCTGTTCGGACTTAACCGATTTGCGCCAAAGCATTCTCGATGGCACCTCGTCGCACGGCGTTGGCACGCTTGAGGGCGTCTCGCAAAAGCGGCTCGGCGTCGGAACGGTTGACGACCATCGCTGCGAGCGCCGCGTCGAAGAGCTGTGCATCCGCATGTTCCAGCAGCGCGGCCAATGGTCGAAGTTCTGACTTGCCGCCGATCCACTGCAACTGCTGCACCAGGAATGTCTGAATGGCTGCGTGACGCTCGCCTCCGAGTTGCGACACCAGCGTTTGCACAAACACCGTGCGCTGGGCTGAGCGTCCTTCACCCGCGACGACCTTCGCCAGGTTGTGCAGGCAGAACCGGACACGATAGTCCGTTCCATCGTCCGTTTCCTGCAGTGCATCCACCAGGGCAACAATGTTTGATTCACCGCCAGCCAGAAGATCGTCAAACAACCTGGTTGCCTGTTTTGGATCCACGGCCGGCATCTTCGACTGATCGAGATCCGGAATCCGCTTGAGAAGTTGGTCAATCGGCATTGCGCTGGCTCCGTCGGTGGGAAGTGAGATTCGGCAGGAGTTCTCTCTACAGATGCCAGGGCGCCCGCATGGGTTGGTGCGCCAATCGGTTCGCTTCTTCGTCGCCAATCACCTGTTCGGTGTCAGGATCGAAGTGAACTGTGCGGCCCGTCCGGATCGCAATATTCGCCAGATGCATGATGCAAACAGTGCGATGAGCGGCTTCAGCGTGGCCCCCCGCCTGCTGGCGTGTTTTTACCGCTTCGCCGAAACCGATTAACGGTTCCGGATCAGGGAGTGCGTCGAGTTGCGTCCGTTCGACTTCGGACAGGTCGTTGCGACTGATTCCCCGCGACGCAAGTCCTGTGGGTTCACCCCATTCACCACTCTCGAGAACCAACTCAGAGCCGTCCGGGTATTTCAGACGGACCCAGCCCCACATGCCGGTTGTTTCGGGATGGGCCGGCGGCGCGTGCGCTTCGACCTCGACGGGCAGTGTTTCGTCCCAGCCGTGGACCCACGCCAATGGATCAAATTTGTGCTGGCCCATGTCGCCCAATCCACCGCCGTCGTAGTCCCAGTAGCCGCGATGCATCCCACCAAACCGCGATGGGTGAAATGGCTTCAATGGCGATGGTCCGCAGTACAAGTCCCAATCGAGGCTCGCCGGGACTTCACGCGGCGTGACGTTCAGCGGTCCAGACCACTGCTTCACCTTGAGTCCGCCGCGATTCACATGCCGGACGCCTTTGCCTTTGGCCAGGCCTGCTCGCATGATTTTGCGAGTCTGCAGGTCATTGGGGGACTGACGCCCGAAACGACCGTACGTACCGATCTGGTAGATTCGCCCGGTTCGTTTGGCGACGTCAGCCACGGCACGACCTTCGCCAACGAATCGAGTCATCGGCTTTTCACACAACACATCCTTGCCAGCTTCCATCGCTGCAATCGATATCAAAGCGTGCCAGTGTGGAGGCCTGGCGATCGCGACGATGTCGAGATCGCTCCGTTCCAGCAGGCGACGAAAATCGGTGTACCGAGTTTTGTTGTCTGCCTTGCCGACCCATTTGACGTCGCATTGGGCGATGTCACGGATCGCCAGTCCGTGCTTGTTACTCAGGTCGCGGTAGGTTCCGGGACCTCGCCCCCCGACGCCAATCAGCGCCGCGCCAAAGGTCTCGCTGGGCGGTGTGTTGCCGGGTCCACCCAGCACATGTCGCGGAACGATGTGAAACGCCGCCGGAGCTGCAGCCGATGCCGCCAGAAATGCGCGACGGTTCACTCCGGTGTTTTTCCGATTCGCCAGCTTTTCGTTCGACATACTCAGCCCTCCAGGTTGATGGCTTCGGTTTATTGACATGCTGTTCACTTCTTGTCAGGTGTGACGGGAAGTTCAAGTTTAATCGGCGTGTGGCCATGCCAGGCCGCTGTTTCCGGCATGTGGCGCATCGCGAAGGAAGTCTGGATCGGGTAATTGCAGACGCAGCCGACGGAGAAACAGGGGACATTCAACAGCCCGTCAGCGGCCACCAGACTGTTGCTGCAGCCCGATCGGAGACTTCGCAGATTGAATTGCTTTCCACTCTTAACGTCGACGTATGCGGCGCAGTTGGAGCGGAGGAACAACAGGTTCATGTTGCCAACCGCGTAATTGCAACCGCCTCGCCGAAACAGTGCCGAACCGTTGAGCAGCTTACCCGTCTTCGTTTCGTATGCGTGTCCCGCTTGATTGATGAAGGTGTCCGGGCCAAGGATCAGCGGCTGGTTGCCACGCCTGGGAGCCTGCCACACATCGTCACCCGTCGACGCGTTGACGGCATAAGTAAATTCACCTTTTCCAGCGATAACCAGATCGTGGTCAGTGGAGTACTCCAGCCAGTCATCGCGTGTTCGCAGACTCATGAAATGCAGTGTGTCCATGACTGCCGGTTGCTGCGTCGAGACTTTCTTCCAGACTTCCGTACCGGTTCGAGCATCAAGTGCCAGCAGCGTGGACGGCAGCTTGCCAACTTCGATGCCGCGTCGTTTCATGGCTCCGATCGCCTCTGGCGAATGCGAGTCAATGCAGAAGACCTTGCCCTGGGCGATCGCGAGCGACGCGGTGTTGTATCGATGTTCTGCCGCGCGGCGCCACAACTGTGTGCCGGACGTGCGGTCGAGACACACGATCAACTCACTGTTCCAGCGGCCCTTGGGAATCGAGTTCTCTTTGTTGAATCGAACGGCAATAACAACGACGTCTCCATCAACTCGTACGTCCGTGACGCTGACTGACGCATCAGCGGGACGCCCAACATCCAGCGCGAACGTGTTGATTATCTCGCCACTGGCGGAATCCAGTACGAGACAGTTTCGCTCATCGCCTACGTAGACGGCTTCCGGCATTGATACATAGCGAGCCGAGCCACCGACTTTTCGCGTCCACAGGAGACGTCCGGTGTATGCATCCACCGCATGCAGTGTGCTGGATGCAATTTGCAGCGCGAACATGCGTCCGCCAGCGACCTGAGGTTTGACTCCGTGACCGTAGTCCTTGCGTTTGTAGAACCCGTGATCCGGACCGTCTCCGTACCAGAGAACACCCAGAGGCGCTTTAACGAGTTCGTCACGTGAGTAGAAGGACCGAGACGCGTCGCCCGTTTCGTGAGACCAGATCGCACTTCCTTTTAGTGGTCCTGCTCGTGTCAGCATGACCAGATCATCGGTCGTGGCCGTCTTAGCACCGGACAAAACTCCCGGCGAAGCATGCCGCAGTACGCTGGCTTGTTGGTCTTTCGGCCTGACGATGCAGGCTGTGCCGCCGTACGGACGCAGGACTTCAAACAGTCGTTTGACTCGCGCGTCCGAGTCCAGTTTCACAGTGGTGTCGTCGGACACAATCAGCAGACTGGCCAGATACGGCGGCAGATCGACTTTGTTCGGGTCGCCGATGACAAACTGCAATCGATCTGAGAATGCGCCGTTCGTCATCATCCGCTGTCGGAGTCCATTCACTCGATCAGAGTTAGCATCGACGGCAATGACTCGAAGTTGTGATTGCAGCAGCAGTTCTTCAATCAGACCTTCCTGGCCGATTCCTGCCACAACCGCATAGCCGTCCGCGACTTTTGATTCGGCGAGTATCGACTTCACCAGATCACCGGCATCGTTCTGTTGTGATGTAATGGACTCTGGCGTGAGACGGTGTGCCAGCGGTGCCGAGTCCGACTCGCCGAAACAATGCAACGTGCCGTGCAGAGTTGAGACGATCAGTCGTCCATGGGCAACGATCAGACTACCGGGAACCTCTGTTAGTTCGTGCGTCCAAACCACGGTCGCGGTCTTGTCATCGCCCATTGGCGGATCAATGGCGATCAGCGTTTGCCCGCAGTGCGAGTAGATGCGACCTCCGGCAAGAACCACGCTGTTTGTTTGCAGTTTCTTTCCGGCGTATGGAGTTGCCAGTTTCCACTTCAGGGGCGCGTCCCAGCGAGCGGGCTTCAGGTCGCGGCCGTTCTGCTGTTTCTCGTAGCGCGTGACCTGAGAGTTGCTCAGGTCGTAGGCACAGACCGTCCCGTCTTCGACTCCGTAAGCGACGCCCTCGAAAATGGCTGAGCGGTAGTCGCAAGCGGGGATGAATTTGTACGGAAGCAACGGAGCCTCGAAGAGATCCCAGTCCCAGCTCCAGCCTTTCGGTGCCTTATCGCCGGCCTGTGCCCACAGGCTGGCGATCTCGCGGCCGTCTTTCATGCTGACGACGCCGGTCGCTCCAACCAGGGCCATGTCGCCGCTGATGGACACGCGGCTGTCACCGTTTCGATAACCCTGCACGAAGTATTTCAGCTTGCCGGTTTTGCGGTCGAGTCGTGCCGGCATCGAACGACCATTGGGGACGACCACCATGTCCTTAGTAATCAGGAGATGTCCCTGAGGAGAAATGCCGCCTTCGTGCGAGTAGTTATGGTCGATCCGCAGGTTCTCAATCGCGTGACTATCGCCGTTGGTCCAGATGACATCGCCTGTCCGAGCATCGGCCGCTCGAACGAAGACGCCCATGGTTGGCCAGATGCCGGCGCCAAAGTAAACCACTCCGTCATCAACCACGGGCCCACCGCGAACGGGCCAGAATGAAATCAACCGTCCGTTTCCAAGGTGGCGTCGCTGTCCGCGATCCTCGGGTGCCCCTGACAGCTTCCACTGTTGCTTTCCCGATTTCACATCCAGGCAGTACAGAAACCCATCGTCGGCGCCAAAGTAAACTCTCCCTTCAGCAACAGCCGGTGCAAGTCGCACGGGACCGTCGGAGTAGAAACGCCAGTTCTCGTGGCCTGTTTCAACGTCGAACGCTACAAGACTGCCATCCACCATCGAGCCGACGAAGAGTTGCTCTCCAAACACGACCGGTTCGTAGGTTGCATCAAAGTGCAGGCGTGACTCGTTAGGCCAGGCTGGTTTCGGTTTGGGCCGTTCCCGCGACCACTGTGGCTTGAGTTCCGCAGGCAGACTCTCAGGCGATGAGCCATTGCGTGTCAGCCCATGTCTCCACATGGGCCAGTCAGCAGCTCGGGAGTAAGAGACGCTGGTCACTACGACGAGTGTCAAACTCGTGGTGAGCGCTCGAGTCACGGTCATGATGCCATTCCGTCGTTCGGTCTAGAGATCGAAACGCCTACAAGCCCGAAGCGCCAGCGAGTGAACGACGTTTGCCAGAAATTCACTCGCTGGCGCTTCGGGCTTGTATCAGGTTTCCGTGTCCAAACAGTCGTGAATGCTGACTACTTCGTGGAAAGCGCCGCAACACTCTTGCGCACCCTGGCGGATTGATCTGCGTCGAGATAATCCCAGCACGCCAGTCCGTTTCCGACGAGTTCGTACTCGTTGAATTCCCAGACGACCTTTCGATCCTTGTCGAGTTCAAACACCTGTGGGCTGTCGGAGCCTGCGTGGCAGTTGCCGATCAGCAAGTGACCGTTTGGGAGTTCCTTCAAACAGGCCGTCCATTTGAGCGTGATATCCGTGTCCGGCACCTTGCTCTTAATTTCCCAGACGACCTTCTTTTCTGGCGATACTTCGACGACCGAATTGCCTGATCCAGAACAGATCAGTGTATTGCCGTTCTTCAGGCGGATCGCTCCATACACGCGTGTGTTGATCTTGTACTCCCACACGATTTCGCCTTTGGGATTGTATTCCGTGACCGTGCCGGGACGTTCGGCGCAGACGAGATAGTTGCCATTGTCGAGAACCTCTGCCTGCCGCGTGCTGCCGCGTCCGTCTTTACCAAGCGGCGTTTCGCTGACGAGTTTCTCGTCCTGGTCTACGACGATGATTCGACCAGTTCCGGATTCCGCGATCATCGTGTTTCCATCGGCAAGTCGGGTAAACGCATGGACGTTCGAGCTCTTGTAACTCCATACGACTTTGCCATCGAGTTTCATCTCCTTGACCGTGTTCCAGTCGTCGTGGAACAGAATGTTACCGTTGTCGAGCATCTGCACTTCGTGATGGCCGGCATGACCTCGCGTGCCGCCCAGAGTCTTGAACTTCCAGAGAACCGTGCCGTCCCGTTCGCACAGAGCGATGACGTTCTTTCCGTACGATGCACTGACGAGCAGCAGACTCTGTGCATGCGCGGCCGACGCAAACAGCATCGAGACGACCAATGTGCTCATGATTCGTAGTGGGCTCATTCGTGATTCCCTGATTGACGTGCGTCAGTTGCAAGGTGCTGCGAAGGCCCGTTTGTACCGAGTTGGATTCAGAATTTCACTGCCTCGAAAACAGGCGGAGCAGGAGATGATCAGGCAGATTGCGGTATTTGGAGAAAAAGGTCTTGAACGACGGCTCGAAGTCTGGCAACCTGACAGTTGATTTGCGGGCTCGGCAACCCGTCGTTCGAGTGGTGTCGGCGGCGGGTTGCTGGTTTGATTTTTGAGAATCCCCTGAGGGCTCTTTGAGGGTCCTCGGGTGATGGCAGGCAAGGATTGGCCTGCCGTTCGGATACGCAGGTGTGAGCCTGCGATGCTTCAAGCTGTGCGGGCCAATTGCTTGAGCGAACGGAACGAGCCGGCGGGGAAGCGCTTAACCCCGCCGGCTCGTTTTGTTTATCGGTGGTGTTCGTAGTAACCGCACTTGTGCGGTCGCACGCGGTCTTGAATTCCGCAGGCCATCGCCTGGGCGGCTCGGGAGTGACCGAGGCTTGCTGGCCATAGAACCGCATGAATGCGGTTACTACGAACGCTGGCCATCGAACCGCATGAATGCGGTTACTACGAACGGTCTTCGATCTCTTTCAGCTTTTTGTAGAGCGTTCCGCGGCCGATTCCGAGTACGCGGCAGGCCTTCGCCTTATTGCCGCCGCACTGCTCAAGGACGCGCTGGATGTGCTGTAGCTCGGCATCGAGGAGCGAAATAGGCTCGGGTTTCTGCGGCGGGTCGTCAGCTTCTGATGACGACGGTCCACGGGGCCCGTCCGCAAGCCCCAGGTCTTCTGGCAGCACCTCATCGCCGGCTCCCAGCACAGTGGCCCGTTCGATTGCGTTCTTCAGCTCGCGGACATTGCCGGGCCAGTGATGAGACTTCAGCGCGACGACCGCCTGATTTGATAGACGCAGCGGTCCGCGGCCGGTCTGATGGCGGAAGTGCTCCAGCAGATGCTCTGCAAGCAGCACGATGTCGTCACCGCGTTCACGTAACGGAGGAACGGGCAACTCGATGACGCGCAGTCGGAAGTACAGGTCCTCGCGAAAGTTTCCGGCCTCGACGCGATCTGGCAGATGGCGATGCGTGGCCGCGACAATGCGGACGTCGACCTTGACCGGTTCGGTCCCGCCAAGTCGCTCAAACGGATGTCCCTCGAGCAGACGCAGCAGCTTGGCCTGGCACGCGAGGCTCATTTCACCGATTTCGTCGAGGAAGATCGTTCCGCGATGCGCTCGCTCAAACTGCCCGCTGTGGCGTCGATCGGCTCCGGTAAACGCGCCTTTCTCGTGCCCGAACAGCTCGCTTTCGAGCAGCGCTTCATTGAAGGCGGCGCAGTTCACGGCGACGTACGGACCACTGGAACGATCGCTGGAGTCGTGAATCATGCGTGCGACGAGTTCCTTGCCCGTACCACTTTCTCCACAGATCAACACCGTCGACTGAGTCGCCGACACGCGCGAGATCATGTCGAGCAGTTTTCGGATCGGCTCACTCTCGCCAACGATGCGTGAGCGGCCAACGATCTCGCGGCGAAGCTGTACGTTGGCCTGTTCGAGCTGTTCACGGTACTCCAGATTCTCGACCGCCAGACCAGTCTGCCGGGCCACCGCGATACACAGTTCAAGATTCGAGGTCGTTAACGGGTCGGCCGGGTTCGTGCGCAGGCACTCAATCGCGCCGCGACAGCCCGACCGCAACGGGATCGGGACACAGATCGCCGAGGTTGGGGTCTCGCCGTCAATCACCGTTGATTCCAGGCTGACACCCGCTGCCTCGTCTTCCGGCTGCGAGACCAGCAAAGCGTCCTCCTGATCCATGGCCAGCGTTGCCAGCGCCGAAGGCGATTCGGGCGGGTCATTCAGCTCTGCGCCGTAACGCTTGAGACGCCCGTTGTGGCTCTTCAGCCAGACAACGATCGCGTTTGCGTGTGTTCCAGCTTTCAGGGCTTTCACGACGAGCGTCACGATGGCAGACACGCTGTCTTTTTCGTGCAGCTCACCAGCCAGTCGACACAGAATCGCCGCGTTACGGACCGAGTCCGGATTGCCGGTTCCCTTGAGCTGACCGACGACGGCGTCCTTCTGTTCGGCACTCGGCACGCGAGCCAGAAAGGTCGTCGACTCCATCAGAGCCGGCTGCCAGCCCGAGCCGGCGAGCTTCTCACCCTGCTCGATGAACACCATCAGCCGGTCACCAATCCGAATCGCATCGCCCGGATGCAGCAGCGCGACGTCGATCTGCCGCGAGTTCACATAGGTGCCGTTCCGGCTGCCACAATCTTCCACTCGCCAACCGCTCCCGTCGAACCACAGCCGACAGTGCAGCCGGGAACACAAATGATCGTCGACCGGAAACTCCCGCTGCGGATCTCGCCCAATCGTGACCGGCGGGCCCTCCGGATCCAGTTCGATGCTGGTTCCCGGTGTGATCCCGTTGAGCTGGACAAGAGCATACGACACGACACATCTCCGGCACCCGGACGCTGCCTGACCGTAACCCGAAAACAGGCTGCGCTTCGCGTCCTTATGCAATCTTCTGTTCAGACAATCAGGAACAGAAGGTCGCAGAGGCCGCGATGGCTCAAACAGTGACCCTGAAACGAACTTCCAGCACGATAGCCTTTCACGGGCGTCGGACCAGAACAGGTCACGAGTGTCCTGTCACAAGGCGCATCGTGCAATCAGAATCTGTCCCATTTCAAGGCGCTCCTAGAGATTCGCAATCTCAGTAAACAGACGGAATACGCTCTAACCTTAGTCTAGATAGTCACTTATGTAAGACATCTGGATTCCTGCCGGTGATTGGCACCGTTCGTGCCTTAACCGTCTCCTCGTTCGGGTTGCTCCCTTTCGTGACTCCACGGCAGCCCACCACATCACATCTCGAGGAGGCGATGAATCATGTCCCGCAAGTCAAACCGCAAGCCCAGCCGAAAATCTCTGTTTCGCAAAGCCCGGAAGAATCGCCGACGACCTCAGGTTCGCCCACTGCAAATGGAGGTTCTACAGGAACGTGCGTTGCTGTCAGCCGCTGGCGGCGTGCTGGCGGAAGTCGCTCCCATCGACAACACGGACCTGTGCCAGTTCACCACCGAACCCACATTCAATGTCGCAAACGGGACAGCCACACTCACGGGAACTCACCTCGCCGACACCGTGAACGTCGACACGGCCATCGGACAGATCGTCTTCACGATCAGCAACGACAACGGAGCCTGGGCTTACACGGCGACCGACGCACAGGTCGACACGATCGTCATCGATGTGCTGTGTGGAGACGATTCCGTGACCATCCACGGTGGAGTGACGGACACAGTTGACGTCGAAGGCGGCAATGGAGCCGACACGATCGTGCATAACGGATTCGGGTTCGCTCATCTCAAAGGTGAAAACGGCAACGACGTACTGATTGGCGGAGCGGTCGGCGAGCTGATTGAGGGTGGTAACGGCGATGATCAGGTTCTGGGCGCCGGCGGACTCGACATCATTCTCGGTGGAAACGGCGATGACGTGCTGTATGGCGGTTTCACGGCGGACATCATTGTCGGCGGTGACGGGAACGATGCGATTTATGGACTCACCGGTGCGGACCTGATTCTCGGGAACAGCCTGAACGAACTGCCCAGCCCCGCACTCATGCCGCCGGCCAGCGCTGAAAACGTGCTGCTGCGTCTGGCTGAAATCGGCGAAGGCAACAACTACATCGAAGCGGGTGGTGGAGCCGACGCGGTCTACGCCGGAGTTGGCAACGACCTGGTCTTTGGTGGCAGCGAAGATGACAAAGTCTTCGCCATGGCCGGAGACGACAGCGTGGCCGGCGGATCGGGCAACGACACGGTGCATCTTGGAGCCGGCACGGATTACGCGACGGGCGATGGCCCCAATAGCCTGGCCGAAACTCCGATCACCGACGCTGACCTCACGTTCAAAGAATACGTTGTCCGCGTTGGCAACCTGAACGAAGGCCACGACTACATTGAAGGCGGAGCCGGCGACGACTTCATCGCGTCCGGCAAGGGCAACGATCTGGTCTTCGGCGGCCGGGGCGACGACACGATCTACAGTGGCGCCGGTGGTGACATTGTGGTTGGCGGCAGCGGCAACGATCACCTGTACACGGGAGCCGGCGGCGATCTGGTCCTGGGCGACGGCCCGAATTCACTGCCGACCGCTTTGCCGACGGATGTTGCGAGAGTCTGGCATGCCGTGCTGAGGTTCAGCCAGCAGAACAAAGGTAATGATCTGGTCTGGGCTGGCGGTGGAAACGACATCGTGCTGGCCGGAGCCGGCAATGACGGCGTGCATGCGGGAGCCGGTGACGACATCGTGCTCGGTCAGAGTGGCGACGACGCTCTGTATGGCGGCGAAGGCAACGACTCGATGCACGGTGGTGCCGGCAACGATTCGATGGCGGGAGCGAACGGCAACGATGCTCTGGCCGGTGGCGTGGGCGACGACTGGATCTTCGGTGACGGATTCCTGTCCGAAACACCGCGTCCGATGACACCGATCGAATGGGTCAACTCGGACCTGTCACAGATGGGTCGCGGCGATGACGTCATCTTCGGCGGAGCGGGCAACGACTTCATCGAAGGCGGACGCGGCGATGACACGATCGTCTCGGGACCACGCCGGCGGCCGACCGATCCGACGGACCCGGATCGGTCGGATGTTGAGCCCGCTGATCCGCGGGTCGTGCTGACGGCGAATGTGGTGGACTCAGCGGTGGCTGATTTGATCGTCAGCGAAATCGAACCACAGCCGCTGCCGCCCGAACGGCCGGAAGTCACAGACAACGATCTGGTGTTCGGCGGAGCTGGTAATGACCGCATCTGGACAGGCGTCGGAAATGACATCGCGGTCGGTGGCGACGGCGACGATCAGATTCGCACCGGTTCCGGTAACGACTGGGCCTTCGGCGACGGCACGAACCGTCTGCCGCAGAACCTGCCGAGTGATCGCACGAACGTCCGCAAGTACATCCTGAGATTCAGTCACGTGAACGAGGGCAACGACCTGATCTGGGGCGGCGCCGGCCGTGACGTGATCCTCGCCGGAGCCGGCAATGACGGCGTGCATGCCGGAAATGGCCACGATGTCGTGCTGGGTCAGGGTGGCAATGACGCTCTGTATGGCGGTAACGGAAACGACGCGCTGTACGGCGGAGCCGGTGACGATTCGATGGCCGGAGCCAACGGCGATGACTCGCTGGCCGGTGGCACGGGCAACGACTGGATGTTCGGCGACGGCTTCCTGCCGACGGACGCGCGTCCGATGACGGCACTCGACTGGGCTCTCTCAGACCTCTCACAGCAGGGACGTGGCAACGATGTCATGCACGGTGGAGCCGGACACGATTACATGGAAGGCGGAGCCGGACACGACACGATGGTCGGCGGACCTCGTCAGCGACGCGACGATCCGACCGATCCCCAGCCGATGCCGACTGATCCCGTGGTCATCTCGACGGCTGACCTGACGACGGACCTGGCCGATCTCGACGCGGAACTGACCGACCTGGTTGTCGGTGAGATCGATCCGCACGAAGTTCCGGAAAGGCATCCAGAGATTCCGGACAACGATCTGATCTTCGGTGGTGCTGGCAACGACCGCATCGCCGGTCGCGGCGGAGCTGACATCATCGTCGGCGGTGGCGGCAACGATCGGATCAACTCGGGAGCCGGACACGATCTGGTTCTGGGAGACGGACCGAACTCACTGGCAGCGACGCCGTTGCCAGGCACCGACCGCGTGCTGGCCGACAACTACCTGCGACGTGTTGGCAACCTGAATCGCGGCAATGACTCGATCGACGCCGGTAGTGGCAACGACCGGGTTTATGCCGGGCAGGGTGACGATGTGGTCTTCGGCCGAGCGGGCAACGATTTCCTGCACGGTGGTCCGGGTAACGATTACCTCAACGGAGGCTCCGGCAACAACACGCTGATCGGTGGTGAAGGTGACGACACGATTGTGGGCGGCGACGGCCACGATGTGATTCGTGGTGGAGACGGCAACGATGTGCTCGATGGTGGAGCCGGTCGTGATCGCATCTTCGGCGACGCAGGCGACGATCTGCTGACCGGCGGCGATGGCGAGGACTACATGGAAGGCGGAGCCGGCGTTGACGAGTTCTTCGCTCAGGACGGCTTCGCGGATGTCCTGTGTGTCGAGGCCGGCGAAGCGGTCCACATTGACGCTCTGCTGGATGAAGTGAACGCCTGCTGATTTCGCAGGAAGACGAGACTGGCGAGTGAGGTCGCCTCTTCCGGGTACTTCGCGACCTGGCCACCATTCGAGGGGAATGGCTGGTTCAGGCCGCGGGGTGCCCGGACTTTTCGTTAGATCACTCGAGTGCTCTGTCAGGCCTCAGTTTCAACGTCGCCGGGGTCGGGCGAGGCGAGCCTCCGTACGCATCAAGTCAAGGCGATTCGCAGGGCCTGCAGGACGGACGACTCGTCCGTCGTTTATACACAAAGTAGCCATCTCGCTCCGTCGAGATGAGCTGGCGTGACCAGACGCCAGGGAATCTCCCGGAACATCTCATTGCGGGAGCGTGCCGTAAACGACTGAGCGAAACTGGCTCGATGCGTTTTTCCGCGATCGGCTCATCTCGGCGGAGCGAGATGGCTACTTTGGTGTGGCTTCGCCACTCACAACAGCCGAGTGCCAGATCACATGTCGTACTGGCCGAGTTCGCGAATCTGCTCGCGATAGTGCAGGACATCCAGCACTGTAAATGTCTGGATCGTGCGCAGTGCGAGGAGTTGCTCGGTAATGCGTCCGGGGTGTGACAGCACATCGCCCAGCAACTGCTCACCCACAGCGGCGACCTCATCGCCATGCTCAGCCCATGCATGCAGCGCCGCGTCGACACCGTTTTCATTCGTCAATGTCGCTCGCCACGCGCGACGACGTGTGAGGGGATCGGAAGTGCCATGCGTCGCCCAGTAGCGTTTGAAGGCTGACCGCAATCGGAAGCGCAATCGGAACCGATCCTTCCACCGGGGTCGCGCCTGCGTTGTCGCAAAGACTTCCCGCAGCAGCGGCAGCGCGAACAGGCGGCTGCGGACTCCGAACAGATCGGCATGCACGGCGATTCCCGCCGCACGCAAATGGACGCGCGACGAAAAGGCAGAAGCCGGCAGGCCCCGTTGTTGAGCGATTTTCTCAAGGAGTCCATCGGATAGGGCACGGCCCAGCCGACGCATATTGTCTTCCGAACGAAGACGTTCGGCCTGGACAACGCGTTCGAGTGACGGTCCCAGTTTCAGGAACAGCAGGTCCGTGACCGCATCCGACCCTCGTAGCAATGTCGCCCGCTCGCCCGGCAACGGAGTCCCCAGCCAGGCCGGATCAAGAGCGGCCCGTAATCTCGCACAAGCCGCCGCGACAGGTCCGCGAATTCGGTTGATCTTCCGCTCGGCCACAGAAAAGTCTGCCTGAGCTGCGTCGATACGGATGGCTCGTCGCTCGGGGTAACGAATGTCCTGAGCCGCGTGGTAGATCCAGGCAATCAGTCTTCCCAGACCCTTCAGGCCGGCGAAAAGCAGAAACAGGGGCAGCAGAAATACTCGACCGCCAGCAATCCAGCCTTCGTACAACGCGAACAGATTGACGACTCGTTCGCCTCGCGGACGCAGGTGCATCGGAAATGTGCCGAATGTCCGCCGAATCATCAGACTGCGATCCATCTTCATGCGGTGCAGCACGGCCGGACCGAACCGCGACTCGACTTCCGCCTCGCGTCGTTCGTCGGGATCCAGGAAGTGCAACGCCGTAAACGCCGTTGTCACATATCTCGATTCTTCTTCGCTGGGATTTGTCGTGTCGGTTTCGATTGTCGTCGCCGTTCCCAGCCACGACGTATAGGCCGATTTCAAGTCGTCACTGCAGTGTTCCAGTTCGTCCAGCGGAATTGCCCGACGGTTGTATTCAACCAGCAGACACGCCACCGAATGCGCGATCGACTGACTGATGAACTGGAACCACAGGTATGGTCCCTTGAATGGAGACTTCTGATTCTCCAGATCGACCAGCGACAGGGCCTTCATGTCCTTCTTAGTGAGTCGATGTGACGTCAGCAGTAGCTGCCGCAAGGCGGTGTTGCCCAGCATCTGAGTCGTCGCGCGAGTATCCGACTTCGTGAACATCGCTCCGTCGAGCCAGTCGCGGTACATCAGCGTCAGACGGTCGAGGAATGGAAACTCATCCCGTGCCGTTCCAGCTGCTGAATGTGTCATGGAACTCCGCAGCAGCTCTGCCAGTTCGGCGACGCGTTGTTCACGATCAGGCTCGGCGGCACCGTGCGGCCAGTCCGGCATCAGGACGCGATCAAACAGCAGCCCGGCATCGCGATCCAGTTGCTCGGCGCGAATCGAATCTGTCAGTAGTAGAAACTGGCCCAGCACGCTGCGTTCGTAGAATTCGGTGGCTTCCCGAGCGACGCGCTGCAACCACCAGCCGACCGACAACACGACAATGCACACGCCACCGACGACCATCACGGTCGTGCCGACAAAGTTCTTCAGAAAATGTCGGATCGGCTCGAGTGCATCCAGGGTCGCCACCTGGAAGATTCCCTCGGTCAGCAGCAGGACACTGCCGAACAGCGCCAGTCGGTACGCCGGCCGGGACGAGCTTTTCACCAGCAGCGCGCCGACCCGGTCAACAAACTGCGATGGCGTTACTGTGCCATACAGATCAGACGCCCAGAACCACGTGTCATAGAACTTGCGCAGATAGCGGGCCGATCGCCGCGCCGCTGCCGCAACGGCTGTGACATCATCGAGGTCCGCTGCATTCCCCGGCACCAGTCCGCGAATGATGGGCAGCCACTTAAATGGGGCCGTCGCCAGTCTGCGTACGACTCCCGCCAACTGAGCCGTCAGAACTTCACCCAGCATCGGTGCGACCAGCGCTGGTTCGAGCGCTTCCATCTGGTCAAGCAGAGCCTGGGCCGGAATGTCGCGCACACCGCTCGCCGAACTGGCACCCTCATCGAAGCGGATCAACTTGTCGTTGTACGTGTACGTCAGAAACGCGACGCGCGCTGTAGAAACGTTCGCTCGTGCGGTGTCGTCGCTGGCTTCGGACAGGCACGTTCCCCATGCGTGCAGAATCCGCTGTTGCAGCGTCTGCAGTTCCACATCTTCACGCTGCAGTCGACCGAGGTATCGCTGCGTCTCTTCAAGCGTCGGGTACAGGATCACATTGCCATTCAGAACGTGACTGTGTCCGCGTACCAGCCGGTCGATGCCACGAGCCATCAGTCCGAATGCACGCACGACCTGGATTACCGGGCGCAGCACGCGCACATAACGCACCAGTCGGGACAGCCGAATGAATCGGGCCAGTCGACCGGCGCGCAGCACATCTGCCTGCGTCAGACCGATCGACAGCATCCCGACCGGAATCGACGGAATCAGATCGATCAGAAAATGTCGCCGAAACCAGCTCCAGCGCCCGCTGACCAGACACAGCCTGACGGAGAATTCGAGCAGGAACACGGCACATGCGCCGGCGTCGACCACGTTGAGCCAGAACAATGTGCGGTCCGGCAGCGTGACGGTCCACTCGGTCGCCATGATCACGACCACCAGAATGATCAGCGACAGAATCAGCCGCTCAGTAAAGGCCACCAGCCGGAGGCCAAAGATCGATTCCATCCGCACACTCAGGCGCCGTTCCTGCAGCTCGGCTCGCAGCCGTTTCAGCTTCACGCGGATTCGAGATGTTGCCCGGCACTTGCGCTTGTCGATGTGTTTCAGATGCCACCCGGCCGCATCAATGGCCAGTTCGAGCTGCACGGCCGCGCGGTCCGGCGGGAGTTCATCGATTGCAGTCAGAATGGCGGCGCACTGATCAACGATCAGTTCGGACCATTGATTAAGCTGTGCCTCGTCCGGCTGTTCGGCGGTCAGACGCGTCTGCATGTGCTCTCGCAATGCATCGCGCAATTCCTCAACGGGGCGCTCGGTGCGAGTGGCCGCTCCTTCGCGTGATTCGATGTCGAACAGAAACTGTCGCGTTCGCATCAGATGCTGAAACAGCGCGGCGGCATCAGCAGTTTCGGATTCGGCAAGCACGCGATCGTGCCAGACGCTCGCGGCCTGCTGCAGCGAGTCGGTCGCCAACCGGGCACACTCGACTGCTGAGTCCTCCAGTTGATTCCGCTCGCACAGTGTGCGCCAGTGCTTCAGCCAGCCGAGCATGGTGCCCAGCCCGAGTGTCGTCACGTCGCCGTCGTCGCGGGCAGCCAGCAGTTCGACGACATCGGATTCCAACTTTGCGAGCGACTCGCAGCGACCGGTCAGGTCAGCGGGTCCGAAGCGTTCCAGCGTTTCCAGTCGATGCCGCAGCTCGGCGATCTCGTTGTGCTTCGCGGACATATCCGCGCTGCCGAGTCCCGGTTCGGGGATTGACTGTTCCTTGTCTGACACGCCGTCCGCCTCGTCTTTCTGAAATCAGGATCGAGCTGGGTACATTGGACGGTCCACGGGGCATTGACGGTATGGTGCCACTATGGCTATTTTCAATTTCCCGCATACGCCGATAACAGGGCTGCGGATCACAGACCATTCAAGGACTCAGGCAATGATGGAATTTTCCCGTCGACAGATTCTGCAATCGGTTTCATGCGGATTCGGTTACACGGCATTTGCGGGACTGGCTCACGAAGCCGCGGCGAAAGAATCGTCGTTCGAAAACCCGCTGGCTCCGAAGCAGCCGCATTTCGGCGCGAAGGCTAAACGCGTGATCTTCCTCTGTATGCGCGGAGGACCATCTCACGTCGACACGTTCGATTACAAGCCGGGGCTGAAGAAACACGAAGGCAAGAATCCGGGAAGTCTCGGGACGGCATTGAACAGCCAGAAGGGTCGCAAGCTGAAGTCGTCGCCGTGGAAATTCCAGCCGCAGGGAGAGAGCGGAATCGAAATCTCCGAGCTGTACCCGCACTTGTCGAAGCACGCCGATGACCTGTGTCTGATCAACGGAGCGTACGGTGACATCCCGAATCACCCTCAGGCGCTGATTCAGTTGCACACCGGCAACTTTCAGTTTGTGCGTCCGTCGATGGGGGCCTGGGTTCTGTACGGTCTGGGGACCGAGAGTCAGGACCTGCCTGGCTTCATCACGATCAAACCACCCGCTCGACTGGGTGGTGCTCAGAATTACGGCAGCGCGTTCCTGCCCGCGTTCTACCAGGGCACAAAGATCGACGGTCAGCTCAGCAAAGCGAGTCTGGGCAACATCGAGAACACGCAACTCCCCGCGGCACTTCAGCGCAAACAGCTCGACCTCGTGCAGTCGCTCAATCGCGATCTTGCTCAACGACAGCCGTTGAACTCGCAGATCGACGGCGTCATTGAATCGTATGAGCTGGCGTTCCGCATGCAGTCGGCTGTTCCGCGTGTCCTGGACATCTCGGACGAAACGCTGGCAACGCAGAAGCAGTATGGAATCGGTGGCGGTCCGACCGACGAATTCGGCCGCGCCTGCCTGATGGCGCGTCGCTTTGCCGAGTCTGGCGTGCGATTTATCGAACTGACACACGAAGGCTGGGATCAGCACAAGGGCCTGAAGGCACGCCTCACGTCGAACTGCAAAGCCACCGACCAGCCGATTGCCGCGCTGATCGCGGACCTCAAACAGCGCGACATGCTGAAGGATACGCTGATCATGTGGAGCGGCGAATTCGGTCGCACACCCGCGGTGCGCAACGACGACGGTCGCGACCACAATTCGACGGGCTTCTCCATGTGGATGTGTGGTGGCGGCGTCAAAGGTGGCCAACGGTTTGGTGCGTCGGACGAATTCGGCATCAGCGCGATGGAAAACAAGTTCAACTTCCACGACATGCACGCGACGTCGCTGCACCTGCTCGGTCTGGACCACAAGCAACTGACCTACCGCTACGCCGGCCGCGACTTCCGCCTGACGGATGTCTTCGGGCACGTCCCGGAAGAGATCATCGCGTAGGGCAGTCATCTAGCAGGCCGTTGAAAAACCGAACCGGTAGGCCGGAACAAGCAAAGCGCAGTTCCGGCAAGTCAGTAACCCCCGTGAAATAGCCTGCCGGAACATCGTCGCTATCGCTCCTTGTTGCCGGCCTACGAGTTTTTCAACGGACTGCTAGCGGAGCGAGATGGCTACGTTGCCGCAAACGGTATGGCCTGTAGCCCGAACGTCTCGGCCACGGCCTGATTCGTGATCTTTCCCGCGTGCATGTTGATTGCGCTGGCAATGCCCGAATCTCGTTCGGCGGCTCGCGAGATGCCATGCTCTGCAATCTGCAGCACATACGGCAACGTCACGTTGCACAGCGCGTAGGTGCTGGTACGGCCGACGGCTCCGGGCATGTTGGTCACGCAGTAATGTACGATTCCGTCCACCATGTAGGTCGGTTCGGAATGCGTTGTCGGTCGGCTGGTTTCGATGCAGCCTCCCTGATCGATGCAGACGTCGATGATTACGGCGCCGGGCTTCATCAGTGCCAGGTCGTCGCGTTTGACCAGTTCCGGTGCTCGGGCGCCGGGAACGAGTACGCCGCCGATGACCAGATCGGCAAGACTCAGTTGCTCGCGGATCGTGTGGCGGTCGCTGAACAGCGTGTTGACGTTCGCCGGCATGATGTCCTCCAGATAACGGAGTCGGTCGACGCTGATGTCCAGGATCGCGACGTCCGCCTGAAAACCGGCCGCTATCTGGGCAGCGTTCTTGCCGACGACTCCACCACCCAGAACCAGGATGTGAGCCGGCAGAACACCGGGAACACCACCAAGCAGAATGCCGCGGCCTTCCTGCGGACGCTCCAGGTACTTCGCTCCTTCCTGAATACTCATGCGACCGGCGACTTCACTCATCGGAGTGAGCAGCGGCAGGTCGCCTCTGCGGCCTTGAAGTGTTTCGTAGGCGACCGCGGTGATTCCGGTTGCCAGCACTCCGCGAGTCAGTTCTTCGCTGGCAGCAAAATGAAAGTACGTGAAGAGTAACTGTCCGGGTCGGAGCAGAGGCCACTCAGACGGCTGAGGCTCTTTGACTTTCACGACCAGCTCGGCCTGACCGAACACTGTCGCGGCATCCGGAACGATTTCAGCTCCGTGATTCGAGTACTGGTCGTCGGGGATACCGCTGCCGGTTCCCGCTCCAGTTTCGATCAGTACGCGATGGCCTCGATGAGTCAGCTCTTCAACGCCGACCGGAAGCATCGCCGCGCGGTATTCGTCCTGTTTCACTTCACGCGGTACGCCGACAATCATGTCTCATTCCCGGTTTGCTGAAGTTGCGCATTCATGTTGCGGTTTGCCGAAGTCTGATGCGGAACCAGTCGGCCGGCGGTTATTCTGACTCGCGCGGCAAGTGCCCGATACACCAATTCCAGACTCACCGGAAACGGTTTCTGTGTGCAGGCCTGCCGGCTACGTTCCCGGCACGTGCTGAATCAACTTAGGGGCGGCAGCGAAATTGATCGTACATCCAGTCAGCGGCGACAGCACATAGCCCCTGGCGTGAGCCAGGGGTCGAACGAACACGCAAGAAACGGAGCCGCGAAGCGGCGGCAGCACGACGCAACGGTGTGTCTGCCGCCGCTTCGCGGCTCGAACGGCCTTGCTCGCAGGATCTGCGGGCTGACGCCCGCAGCTATGTGCTGTCGCCGCTATCGCGGCTGCCATCGTGAAATCCACCACCGGCCAAATGCACGATTAATTTCGCCGCCGCCTCTCACCGGCCAGAATTCTACTCAATGACTCTGCAATCCAATCAGACAGTCGACAGCGTGCCGCAACCGGACGACGCGACTTTTCGTCGTCTGGTCGAAAGTTCGATCCATGGCATGCTGGTTCATCGCAATCAGAAGCCGCTGTGGATTAATGAGGCCTGGGCGCGGATTCACGGATTGTCTGTAGATGAAGTGATGCAGATGGACTCTGTGCTTCCGCTGATCCACGCGGACGAGCATGACCGCATGCTGGGGTACATGCAGGCTCGGTTGCGCGGTGAGCCGGCTCCAGAGAATTACGACTATCGCGCCGTTCACAGTAACGGGTCGATTCTGTGGATCGAGAATCTGGTGCGTCCGGTCGAGTGGTGCGGTGAGCCGGCTATCCAGGCGTCGATCATCGACATCACGCAGCGACGGCGGGCCGAGCATGCGCTCAGCGAAAGCGAGGAACGTTTCCGACGCGGCTTCGAAGATGGACCGATCGGCCTGTGTTTCGTGGATAGCGAACTGCGATTCATTCGCGCGAATCGCGCCTTCTGCCAGTTAACCGGATACAGCGAAGACGAGCTTTTTGAATTGACGACGCGCGACCTGACGATGGAAGACGATCTCGAATCTGACAGCGAGCCGTTCGACACAACTCCGGGAATTCAGCCGGATTTCACGATTCGCAAACGTTACCTCCGCAAGGATGGTGGCATTGTCTGGGTGCGTCTGTCGGGCCACTGGATGGAATCGGATGGTGGTGAGCCGCTGTATCGCATGTCGCTGGTCGAAAACGTGACAGAGCGAATCGAGGCGCGGCTGGCTCTGCAGTCCAGCGAGCGACGGTTTCGGGATCTGGTGGAAGGTTCGATACAGGGCATCATTATTCATCGCGACGACCGTCCCCTGTTTGTCAACGAAGCCTGGTGCCGACTGCTGGGCTATACGGTAGACGAGACCCTGTCGCGTGACTCCACGCTCGACTTTGTTGCCCCGCACGAACATGAGCGGCTGCAGTCGTATCGCGTGAGTCGTGGTAACGGTGGCGATGCCCCGGAACGGTACGAATATCAGGGCAAACGCAAGGACGGCTCGTTGGTTTGGCTGGAGAACTCGGTCCGTCTGGTGAATTGGGATGGCCGACCGGCAATTCAGTCGACAATCATCGATTGCAACGAACGCCGTCTGCGCGAGCAGCGACTGAAGTCGTTCAACGATGAGCTGGAGATTCGCGTCGCAGATCGCACGGCTGCTCTCGAAGCGGCCAATGAACTGCTGCAGCGAGAGATTACTGGACGCGTCCGTATCGAGGAGGAGCTGCGAAGGTCTCGTGCGTTGTACGAGTCGCTGGTCGAGACCGTTCCGTTGTGTGTCGCTCGCAAGGACCTGGACGGCCGCTTTGTGTTCGTGAATAAAGCACTTCGAGACCTGTTCGGCCTGCCGCTGGAAGAGATCGTTGGCAAAGATGACTACGCATTTTCACCGCCGGAGCTGTGTGAGAAGTATCGTGCCGACGATGAGCGGGTTATCGAAACGGGCGAGCAACTTGATTTCGTCGAAACGAGCGAACTGGGCGATGGCACGCGCAGACACATCCACACCCTGAAGACGCCCATCTACGACCACGACGGGAGTATTGCCGGAACACAGCTCGTGTTCTGGGACGTGACGGAACAGGTCGAAGCGTTGCACATTCGCGAGGAGGCTCAGGAAGAGCTGGAGCTCAAGAACCGTGACCTGACGTCTTTGCTGTATGTTGTGTCGCACGACCTGAAGGAGCCTGTGCGGGCGATTCAGAGTTTTGCGATGCTCCTCAGTCAGACGAATGCCGAACTGCTCAACGAGCAGGGCAAGGATTTTCTGAACCGCGTCATCGCCGCATCCGATCGCATGCGGCGATTGCTGGACGATGTCCTGACTCTATCGCAGGCTCAGCTTATTGAGCTGGCCGACGAAGTGGATCTCAACGAGATCGTGCGGCGCGCCATCGAGCAGCTTCAGCCGCAAATCGAGGGTTCGGAAGCACGCGTCGAGCTGGTGGGGACACTGGCGACGATTCGAGGTAACGAGCGCTGGCTGATTCAGGCCGTGCAGAATCTGATCGGCAACTCACTGAAATTCACGCTGCCGGATACTGCGCCGGACATTGAAATCGCCCCCTTTGAGGCCGTCGACGATCCGGACGAAACAGGCCTGATCGTGCGTGACCGCGGCCCTGGCATTTCCGAGGAATACCGGGAACGCATTTTTTCACTGTTTCAGCGCGCGGTCAGTCGTCGTGTCGAAGGGACAGGCGCCGGACTGGCGATCGTTCGACAGGTTGCCGAGCGGCATGGCGGCTCGGCCTTCATGCGTTCACGCGAAGGTGGCGGCTCGGAGTTCATCATCACGCTCCGAGCCCAGTGATCCGTGACGACAGCGCATCAATCGCCGGTATAGAAGAAGTCCGTCGGGCCCTTCACCGTGTAGTACGGGTACTGCATCACGGCTGGCGGCTGGTTCGGGTCCGGATACCGCAGATCGGTCGGCGGATTGTATTCATAGGTGTGATGATGTGTGGGTCGCCAGAAATCCTGGCCCTGCTGATGCGGCTGCGGGCATGTCGGACACGCCATCCCTGGACCATGCTGATGTCCCTGATGTCCACCCATTCCCATCATCGGGCCAGGCATCCCCATTCCCATCTGTCCTGGAGAGTTCGCGTAGGACATCATTTCCGGTCCCTGACTGCGCACAACATCCTGTGTGTTCATGCAGCCGGAAATCAGCCCGATGAGGGCACAACTCGCAACGAGTCCAGTTCGCGACATCCTGTCACATCCTTCCGATCACAGGTGCATAGGCGGAGTCGTGGTTCTCCGATGAATTCCTGTATTCAGTATCGGCGTTAGAGCTGACCGAGTTCGAAGAATCCCTGCGAGCCGGATAATCGACGCAACCATAAAAGTTGACCCGTATTGCAGCGTCGGCCCAGGCTCAGTAGATTACCAGCCGCTATGCCGGAAGGGATTCTCCGGACATCTGTAATTCATTGCCACAACAGGAGATACGCTCCTTTTTGCCATGTCGCGACGGGCGACGATCCCCAGGGGAGCTGATGAGGAGTGGCCCAAGTGTTTATCGCAGCGTCATCGCGGTGCTTCTCGGACCTGCCGTTCGATCAAGCGTGTCGCGACATCATTGATCTCGAATACGACCGCGTTGATGTGTGGATGGACGAGTCATCCGAGCATCTCAAGCCGTCGGAGGTCCTGGCCGATCCGGACGGATTCGTCGTCCGATGTCGTGAAGTCAGCCGAATCACGCCCGTCGCCTTTACCCTGGCACACGACGTGGATCCCGAGCTGATGAAGAAGCTGTGCCAGCTCGCGCGGCAACTGAAGATTACGCAGATCACCGTTCCCGCTGCGCCACTGGGGACACCATTCAATTCCGAGATTGACCGGCTGCGGGGATTTGTGGCCATCGCCAACGAAGCAGCCGTCCGTGTTTCGATCCATACGAAAACCGGCCAACTGACGGAAGACCCGCATACGGCCGTTGAGCTGTGTCAGTCGGTCCGTGGCCTCGGGTTGTCGCTCGACCCCAGTTTCTACATTTGCGGACCGCACCGCGGGCAGTCCTGGGATCAGGTCTTTCCGTACGTGTACCACACACTGTTGCGAGACACGTCCGAGAAGGAACTGCAGGTGCAGGTGGGGCTGGGCGAAGTCGACTATGCCCGCCTGATTCAGCAATTGCAGCGGGAAGGTTACAAGCGGACGCTGTCGATCGATTTCGATCCGGCCATGATGGACCTCAACATACGCCCGCTGGAGCTGCGCAAGCTGCGTCTGTTGCTGGAAACGCTGCTGTAGTTGTCCGCCTGCTTATTCGACCAGTGCCAGTTGTTCGGTCTTTCGCTGGACGGGTCTGACTTCAACTGGTGCATCGCTGGTGTACACCGATCTGTAGTCGTATCCGCCTGTGCTGGCGTCCGTCCCGTTACACACGACGCCGATGACGGGCACGTTGTTGGTCTGCAACAATTCAACCGCCCGCTTTGCGGCGGTACGACGATTCTTGGACATGCGCAACACCAGAATCAGCGCATGGGCGCGTTGAGCCACAATGCACGGATCGCTGACCGCCAGCAATGGCGGCGTATCAACCAGCACGACGTCGAATTCCCGCTCGGCCTCCTGCAGCAGACTCTCGAACGACGGCGACGCCAGCAGTTCCGCGGGATTTGGTGGCAGCGGGCCCGACGTCAGCACGGACAGGCCACCGACGACCGTTTCCTGTGCGGCTGTCAGCAGATCCAGGTCCCCACTCATGACATCAGTGGCTCCGCGATCCTGCTGCAGTCCGAACAGTTTGTGCATCGTCGGTCGCCGCAGGTCTGAGTCGATCAGCAGGACATTCTTGCCCGACTGTGCCACGGCCACAGCCAGGTTTGCCAGCAGTGTGCTCTTCCCATCACCGGGTTCGGGACTTGTCACCTGAATGATCTTTTGCCGGTCATTCACACAAACGAAGAACGCGGTCCGCACTGAACGATACGCCTCGGCTTCGGGCGATCCGGGTCGATGGTAGTAGCACAATGCACTCTGCAAAGGACTGCCGTGTTTCTGCAACCCGTCCACACGGAACGACGGAACGGTCCCCAGAATTGGCAGCGGCAGGCTATTGCGGATTTCCTCGACGGACTTGAGCGTTGTGTCCTGCCATTCAATCAGAAAGATCAGACCGCAGATCAGGCCCAACACGACCACGACGCCGGCTCCATACATCTTGATGATCTTCTTGAGCGAAAGCTGACCGCGCGCCGGAGCAATCACTTCCAGCGTATAACCTGGCTCCTTCATGATCAGTGCCAGCTTCGAATCTTCCGCCTGATAGGTTCGCCACAGGCCGTCAAGTCGGTCGATGGCGTCGTTGTGCTGGCGATCCTCTTCAAGGAACACTGCCAGACTTCGTGCCTTTCCCGATTCCCGTTCGTAGAGCCGGTCAATGGCCTGCTCTCGCAAGTGGAATCCGCCAAGCTGCTGCCGCAACGAGACAAGATAGATATCCACAATGTCCAACCCGCTGGCAGTGCGGAACTCGCCGGAACGCGGTCCACGAGCATTCGGGTTCTGCGGCGCATTCGGTACGCCAGTTCTTACCGCCGCTCCTGGAATCGGGAGACCCTGGCGTCGGTAGAATTCCTGAATCGTGGCGATCTGAGTGCGCGTCGTCACAACTTCGGGCCAGTCTTCACCAAACTCGAGCAGCAGTCGTTGCTCCTCCAGAATCAGTGACAGAAGCTGCGAATCGAGCGATCCAGTGCCTCCCCCGCCGAGTGCGGTTTTCGGGTCTTTCTTCGATCCGGCCCCGCCGCTTTGAGGAGCCGCAAAGAGCTGAATGCTGGCAACCAGTTCCTCGCGAGACGTACCCGCCGCCATAGCCGCATCGATCGCCTGCAGCTTTGCCTGGGTCTCTGCCTTTTTGACGAGAATCAACTGACGCTCCTTGTCGAGCGCTTCGAGATTCTCCTGATGGATGTTCGTGGCTATAGAGATTCGCTCACCATTCTTACCGCGGACGGGCGCTTTCAGACTGATCGGAGCACGGGCGCGAAACTGCATGTACTCTTTTCGCCTCTGATCAATCTGCTGCTGCAGATCGCCGGTTGCAGCGGCGATGTCCGCGGAAATCTGAGCCACATTTCGCTCATGCAGGTTCTGCAGGTACTCACGGTAGGCATCGACGATCGCGTCGGCGATGGCGATGGCGTCTTTGCGATTACCGTTCTTGACGATGATGTCGAAGACGTTGTCGACGGATCGGTCGTCTCCGGCGCTGCGCTGCACTTTGACACAATCCAGCACATCTTCGACCGGATCATTGGACCCGCGCAACGACGGCAATTCCGCCAGGTTGCTGCGTTCGACAGCCTTCTGCACGATCAACGGGCTCATGATGATCGCGATATGTGTTCCGCGTTCGCCCGAAGTATTGTCCGATCCGCGTTCGTCTCGCATCGGCACACTGAACCGCTTCGAAACCAGGATCTTCTCGGTCGCTTCGTACTCGGGTCCCGCATGTTTGTAGGCCATATGGCCGAGTACCAGGCCGCAAACCAGCCCGACCGCCAGCCAGACCTTGTATCTCCATGCAAGCTGCACAAAGTCAATGCTGCCGCGCGTCCACTCAATCTTCGGTGCGCCAGGCATCTGCTGGAAATCGAAGGGCTGTTCGTGCTGATTCGTCGTCATGGCGTTTCACAGGTCGAAAGGTATGTGCCGGAGTTCGCCATCCGCCGCCGCATCGCGTTCAAAAACGGTCTGATCGTCCTGGAAGCGCGGATCGCCACTCTTCCGGCAACATAGCTCCGGATTTGCTACGTGGGGCAGGCGATGCCGCGGCGCTCTCGATTCCGGGGGCAACAGAACCCGGTCAACCGGATCGGATGCCGGCACAACCGGGGCAGTTGGTTTAACTGGAACGCAATGCGCGCAATGATGCGTGCGAATTCACACCTCAGGAGAACACTCATGAAACTGGGAATGGTGACGTACCTGTGGGGAGCCGACTGGGACCTCCCAACGCTGATTGCCAATTGTGAAACGACAGGCTTTGAGGGCGTCGAGTTGCGATCGACACACAAGCATGGCGTCGAGCCGGACATCTCGCCGATGACTCGCCGTGAAGTGAAAAAACGCTTCGAGGACTCGCCCGTGACGTGCGTCGGACTTGGCTCGGCCTGCGAGTACCAGGACCCGGATCACGGCATCGTGCAGCAGAACATCGAACTCACGAAGAAGTTCCTGCTGCTGTCACGCGATGTCGGAGCCTCCGGTGTCAAAGTCCGGCCCAACAAACTGATCGCGGGAGAGGAACGGGAGGTCACACTCGAACGCATCGGCAAGGCACTCAATGAGTGCGGTCGGTTTGCCGCCGAGCACGATCAGGAGATCCGAGTCGAAGTTCACGGCCGAGGCACATCAGAACCCGGGATCTTTCGAAAGATCATGGACATCGCCGATCACCCCAGCGTCACCGCCTGCTGGAACAGCAATCCGGGTGACCCGATCGACGGCTCGATCCGCAAGAACTTTGATCTGCTGAAGGATCGCATCGGCAACGTCGTGCATATTCACGACCTGTACGATCCCGCGTATCCGTATCGCGAGTTATTCACTCTGTTACGTGGACAGGGCTTTAAGGGCTATTGCCTGTCAGAAAGCCCGCGCACAACCGACCAGGTCAAAGTCATGCACTACTACCGGGCTCTGTTCAACGAATTGTCGCGCGAGGCCTGACGACTGCTCATGGGCGAATCGACACTTCGCTGCCCCGGACCAGGAAATTGTAAACTTGCGCCACATCGCTGTTATGCATGCGAATGCAGCCGCGCGAGGCGTCTTTACCAATCGAGTCTGGCTCGATGGTACCGTGGATGCCGTAGCTGTCACCCAGATCAAGCCAGTATTCACCAAGCGGATTGGCAGGGTCATCGCCGGCGATGACGCGTCCATTCGGATCGGTGTATTGCGGATTCGGTACGCGTTCCAGCACCGTAAACCGACCGGTCGGAGTTGACCCGTCTTTGCCGATGCCGATGGGGAAACGCTTTACGTAGAATCCGTGGCAGTGAATCGTCAGAACGAAATTACTCAGGTCGATGAACGCGGAGAATGGCCCCTTGATGACCTTCAACTTCTGGCCCGGTCGAATGCGCCGCGGGTCGATGTTGTTGATGGCCGCAAGGTATTCCCAGTTCACGCGATAACGGGGAGCGACCCGCTGCAGGAGGTCACCGGTCTGGATCACGTATGGTTCCAGAAAGTGTGGTTGCGGGCGGAAGTAGATGAACTCCGCGTTCCGATCGAGCCGCTCCATGATCTGCGGCTGCAACTCCGGCTGGTTCCAGTAGATCGTCGAGAGTTGTCTGTGAGCATTGACATAGTCGCCGGATGCCAGCAGCGCGTCGATTTCCGACAGATCAACACCAGCCGGGGCCGGGGTCGGCGAGACCGACGCATCAACACCCGCGTTTTCAGCACTGGTGATATTCGCATTCGACTGTCCTGACGATCCATCACCGGCTGACTGATCGACGAATGCCACCTGAGTGGGAAAGCTACGAGCCTGTCGTAATGTTTGTGGTCCTTCCGATCGAAAAACCTGTCCCGGTGCAGATGGTGCCGATTCACCCGACGTGAGATTGACTCGGGAGCGATCGGGCGATCCACCATACACGGCTTGATCGACCACTTCGTGTGGCTGCGTCGTCCGGTTGAACAGGCCTGTTCCGTTGCCGGTGTTGCCGATCGCGGGCTGTTCACCCGCGGCAATCGCAGGAAACCGTTCAGGCATCGTCGGATCGGTGCCGGGATCGCGATTACTGCCGGAAATATCGGACGCAGCGTTCCGTTCAGTCGTGCTTTCCAACAGCCAGAGAGCGTCTGAAGGTGTGTTTGCCGTCGCGTCTCCGACACTCGCCGTACCAAAATCAGGTTCGGACTGCGACTCAAAGATTGGATCATCCGTCGCCAGTGCGTATCCGGCATCCGTTGACCCGCCGCTTCCAGCATTCGCATTCGCAAAACGACCGCTGGGCAGGTCGGTGAAGCCATCGAGTGAATACTCTCCTGCGTCGCCTTCGGCGAACTCTCCTGCCTGCGGTGATTCCAATCGAATGGGCAGCCAGTCTGCGAGCCACGCGATTCCAAGAACACCGGATGCTGTCAGTACGACTGCTGTCGAAACGAGCGCGATCCTTCGCGGTGATTTCCACATGGTTCGTTCTTCCATGAACCTGTTGATTTTGTCCGGGATTCAAGCCCGAACGGGGCGGGAATCTACCACGAGGCTGGAGACGCAGCTATGCGGATTTCCTGCACGGCCAAGCTGAATCCTGGCCGGGTTGTTGGAAACGGCAGTTGCAGGAAACCATCTTGAGGCACTCTCGCGTTTCGGCTACACATCCCGCCCCTTCCGATGCAAAACCTCTCTTTGCACACCCCTGCCAATCCATTCTCTCGTCTGTGAGCCCCACGATGATCCACTCGCGGATCCCGCGTCATGCGCTTCAACGCAACAGGTTTTTCGCACTATTCCTGTTAGCCGGCGCACTGACTTTCGTGTTCTCGTCCGGCTGCCAGTCCCTGAGTTCGTTGGGTGACAAACCCGGTTGGAAGAGCCCTTGGACCATGCGCGGGCAATCGCCGCGCGAGGCATCATTTCCGGAAGCTCGAAACATCGCTGCCGGAAAGCAGGATGTCGTGACCGACATCCTGGTTGAAGGAAATGAGCTGATACCCGTCGGCAAGATTATGGCGCGGATCAAGTCGCAGCCAGGGCGAGCGGCCGACGAACGCCAGATCAAGGAAGACCTGCGAGCGTTGTATGCCACACGCTGGTTCTACAGCGTCGAGCGTCGGTATCGCATGACGGATCGTGGTCTCGTGCTGGTGTTCCGCGTGCTGGAACGTCCGGTCGTGCAGTCGATCACTATCAGGGGCAACACGGCGTTTTCGACTCGGCAGTTACTCAAGCAGGTCAACATCGAAGAAGACTCTCCTTTCGATGCCGCCACGAATCGCGCGGCCGCGCGTAAGATTGAGCGTTTCTACCAAAGCAAGTCATACCCGGAAGCATCAGTCAACCTGGAAAAAGGCGGAGATCGGGACGATCGGGATATCGTGCTCGTCATTGACGAAGGGCCGTATACGCTCGTTCGACACACTCGCTTTGAAGGCAATTCAGACATCCGCGCCGCCGTGCTGCGCCTCAAGCTGAGAACCAAACGCACGTTGTTCGGCTCGTTTGTCAACTTCTCACCGCTGGGCGGATTGCTGGGTGGCAAATACAACAGTCAATCGATCGATGAAGATGTCGTGGCGTTGAAGGAGTATTACCACAACCTGGGCTACTTTGACGTCGAAGTCGAGAAAGAGGCCGACCGCAACGACAGCCACCTGATTCCAAAGGTCGGGCTGGTGAAAAACCCGAAAGAGAACGCGAAGTGGGAACACCTGCCCATCCCGTACATAACTCTCCGACGGACGCGGGGGCTGACATACACTTACCGCATCAACGAAGGCACACGTTACAAGCTTCGCCACATCGAAGTAGACGGCAATAACGTTCTGGGAACGGAAGAACTGCTGAGTGACTTCCGTTTACGGGAAGGCGACTACTTCAACGCGCGATTTCTGAATGAAGATGTGTCCGAGATGCGCGAGAATTACGGCGAACTGGGTCGCCTGTTTGCGAAGATTGATGCGGTGCCACGATTCGAAACCGGCGAAGAGGGCATGGTCGATCTGGTTTATCGAGTTGACGAAGACAAGCCATACGCGATTCGACGCGTCAACGTTCACATAGATGCAGCCGGTGGAGCCCCGCATACACGAGAAACGGTTGTGTTGAACCGGTTGCTCGTTTCACCGGGAGACCTCGCCGACCCATTGCTGATTGATAAGAGCAAGAGTCGCCTGAAAGGCCAGTTGTTCCTGCCCAGTGGTGCCGGAGCACCGCGGATCAAGATCTCTCGCGTGGAGGGATCGTCGGATCCGTTCGCTGGACAGATCGCCCGAGGCCAGGCGCCTTCGCAATTTAATATGAACCCGCGAATGACGCAGCCGAGTCCAGGCACCCGCCGGACAGGCCCCTCGTTCGTGCGTCCGGTCGATGCTCGCGCCACTGCCCCGATTGAATCTGTTGCTCCAAACACCTTGATCCGCGGACAGTCGCCACCGTACGGCGGTCAGCCAGTGCCGTTTAACCCGTTGTATGAAAATAGCACCAAGGGCGATCCCTACGGTGGCTTGAGTGGGCAATATGGCCGTGCTCTGGAGTCGGGCCAGGCCGACCTGGATATCTTCGTCACGGAAACACAGACGGGACGTCTGATGTTCGGCGTCGGAGTTAACAGTAACGCGGGTATCGTCGGCTCGATCGTGCTCGAAGAAAACAACTTCGACATCACAAAGATTCCGACATCATTCCGTGATTTCAGCGAGGGGACTGCCTTCCGTGGCAATGGGGAACGATTCCGCATCGAAGTTGTGCCCGGCGAGTTCATTAGTCGTTATCTGGCAAGCTGGCAGACGCCATATTTCCTGGACACGAATTTCAGTCTGGGAGTCAGTGGATTCTTCTACAACCGCTTTCTTCCGGACTGGGATGAAGACCGACTCGGTGGACGAGTCTCGTTGGGCTATCAATTCGACAAATGGTGGTCGTTTACAACATCGGTACGACTGGAAAGTGTCGAACTGAGACGATTCGCGAACACCGCGCCTCTGGCAATTGTGAATGCGGTAGCCGGGCAGAACTATCTGTCGACTGTTCGAACGGCACTTGCACACGACACACGCGACTCGGCATTCCTGCCTGGTGATGGGCACTTTCTTGAAGCGGCTGTCGAACAGGGTTTCGGCGATTTCACCTATCCGCGGTTTGAGTTGCAGGGCACACAATACTTCACAGTGTTTGAACGAGCCGACGGTGGCGGACGACACATTCTCAGTTTTCGCGGCGAGTACGACTGGTCGGACACTGGGACGCCGCTGTTTGAGCGGTACTTTGCCGGTGGCTATCAGTCCTTCCGAGGTTTCGCGTTTCGCGGAGTCAGCCCCACGGCTGGCGGTATCCGCATTGGTGGCGACAACATGATCCTCGCCTCCGCCGAATATTCAGTTCCCGTCACGGCCGATGAGATGATTCGAGTGGTTGGCTTTGTGGACGCCGGTACGGTTGAGGATAGCGCGAGTGCTCTGTCCGTCGATCGCGCACGCCTGACCGTTGGTCTGGGCTTGCGAGTTCAAATCCCGGCAATGGGACCGGCACCACTGGCGTTCGATTTTGGTATTCCAATCGAATCGCAACCGGGTGACGAGGAACGCGTCTTCAGTTTCTACATCGGGACGTCGTTCTGACGCGGTCTTCAACGCACCAGGAAGCCAACCGCGTCGGAGACCCACCCACTGTTCCAGTGGTGCGGCAGCTTTGGTCCGTCCTGGTGCACGTGCGGCACGTTCAGCTCATTAAGCAGCGCTTCGAACCGCACGTGATGGTCACGAAAGTTGTCGTATCCAAGATGAAACAACCGCGGCGGACCGGTCAGTTCCGCTCCGTGTTTCTTGAGCAGTGAAGTGATCTGGTAGTGCGCGAAGTTCTGTTGAGTTCCGAAGATCGGCCCGGAACCGAATCTCCCGCTGGTGTCCATCATCAGGGGCGCATCCCAGGCAGCGGCTTTGCCAAACACGTCGGGATGACGCAGCAGCAAGGTCACGGCCCCCCAGCCGGATTTGCTGAATCCCAGCAGCAATCGATCGTGCGATTTCGCTGACGTGGGGTACAGCCGGTCGATCGCCGGGACGACCGCTTTCAGGAAGTACGTTTCCTGGGCAATTTCCGAGTCGGTTGGGTGATCCGCATACCAGGGGAGCTGAGCGAACGTCGGCGCTACGCAGATGAGCCGGTGTCGGTCGTGCAGCTTGAGCTTCCGGATTTCTTCCAGGCCGTTACCCCAGCGTGTTCCCTCGCCGCCCTCGACGGGAAGCACGAACAGGACGCGCAATGTTTCTCCGTCCTTCACATCCGTTGGCAACAGGACACGAATCAGCGTTTCGCCCGTCTGCCACGGACAGGACATGCGATGAACGATCTCGCCGTTGGATCGAATCTCGGCCTTGCCAACGCGAGTCTGATCTGACGCCTGCGACGAATAGCAGGCGCTGGCAAAGAGCCCAAAGGTAGAAACAAGCACATGGACCTGTCGCATACGATGATTCTCCGAAGCTTTCGCATCTGATCCCGGGCAAAGTTCGAATCCCAAACACGAGGAACCGGCTCCTGATATCCGGGCGAGTGGGCTACCATACTGACACCTTGGAGCCGCATTATGAATCCGTCCTCAGCACAGCCCAACTCCGCCGGGACGCGCAGCCACTCGGGGTGCGCTCTTTCTGACCGGTTAACCCACTGCCTTCTTCTCGTGGCTGCGTCCGCTATTGGTTGTGGAGGTGACCCCACACCAGCCGCGCCGACTGCTGTCCCTCTTCCCGCAGCGGAACAGAAGCCGTTGGGATTTGCTCCGCGAGCGAAACCCAAGGAAGAACCGAAAGGACTGGATCTGTCTGGCGTCGATCCGGATGAGCTCTTTGCTGTGGCCGATGTGCCGCCGTCGAACTTTGTGACCGTTGGAATCGCTCCTCCCGGTGAGGCCACAGACCGATTTCGGGTCACTTCGCGGGGGCGCGATGGCAGCCAATTCAGCGTCAAGGCTCAGACTGCAGACGGTCAAGGCCCGGAGGATGCTCCGCAACGTTCCGTTTCATTGCCTGAGGGCTTCCGGGCCATCGAAACAGAACCGCTTATTGGTGGACTGCCCAGGCGAATCTTATGTCAGGCGGACGGCTCTCAGATGGCGCTGGTGCCAGGTGGACGGTCGTTTGTCGGATGGAATTCTGGTCCGCCGCACGTCGGCCCGCAGGTACAGGTCAGTGTCAGTTCGTTCTACATTTCCGTTCTTGAAGTGACTGTCGGACAGTTTGCAGCATTTCGCCGTCAGGCCCTGAAATCGGGCGACGGCATTCAACAGCCCGCAAATGCCGAAGGGCGTCCCGAACAGCCGGCACTGGGAATTAGTTGGGGGGAAGCTCGCGCGTATGTCCAAGCGACAAATCGCGAATTGCCCACCGAGGCCCAGTGGGAAAAAGCCGCCCGTGGATTTAACGGTTTCCCGCGACCCTGGGGAGAATCGCGTCCGCTATGGCGAGTTCCAAGGAAGATCGATCAGATCGACCCCGTTGGCTATCACCCAGACGACAGGAGTGTATTCGGAGTCATGGACATGGCCGGCAATGCCCGCGAGTGGTTGCTGGACTTCTACGGCGAGACGGCATTTCAGGAATTGAGCCAGCTCGACTTCAGCCGGCGTGAGAACTGGTCCGGTCCGCGACATCCGACAAACACCGGCGAGCGAGTCGTCAAAGGCGGCGGTCCCGATTGGGAGGTCTGGGTCCGCCGCGGCCAGCGGATGAACGACCGGGACCCAAAGACCGGCTTCCGCTGCGTTCTGAATCTGAAGTCACGCCGCTGACCGAGCCATTTCACTCAAGTCACGGGGGAGTCGGACTGAAGGTCACCGGGCGGATTTGCATGGGACGTGGGCCGGACGTCGCTGCGTCTCGACCGGCCTTCGTGATAGACGTGTCCAGCAGCACGATATCTCGAATGCGCGTGGGCGGGACGAGTGTCTTGAGTGTGCGGTCGGTGAAGCCCTGACCGCACAGGATCAGTCGCATCAGTCTCGGTAACTGGTTGACCGACTCGATGGCAGCATCGGTGAAAGCCGTGCCGTCGCCGCGGTCTTCCAGGCGAAGTTCTGCCAGAAATTTCAGAGTCTCGATCGACTTCAGGCCGGCGTCTGTCACGTCGGTTCGTTCGAAGGACAGCCGTCCGAGTCCCTGAAGTTGTCCGATAAACGGAGTGCCGGCATCGGAAACCCGGGCGTTGACCAGAAACAGGCTGCGCAGATTGTACAGGTCACCGAGCAGCGCAAGCCCTTCGTCACCGCCGGTCCAGTCTTCGGACAGCCACGCGATCGTCCGCCACGATATTCCCCAGCCCTGACGACGTGCCGGGATGCGGGCGGCTCCCCAGCGTGTTTCGACCACAGCTCCCAGCTCGCGTAACGTCTGGACCGCGTGGGCGTGTCGTTCCCGTAAATGTTCGGGAACGAAGGGGTACCGCTGGGCCAGTGTCGGTTCAGCAGGTGCCGGTTGATCGAAGCGGATGCTGTAGAGCTGATCGCCCTGGTTCCATCCAATCAGACCGTATTGCGACGAGACCGCGTACTCCTCGAACCGCCAGTTGGACGCCAGCGGTTCCGGGTTGAGTTGCTCGACGGTCAGATCGTCCAGCGACAACCGCCGCCAGATGCCGCCCGGAAAATACACGTGTCCGTTTTGGACGAAACCCTGCCACCGGGACTCCCCGGCCGGAGTCTTCGCCTGCTCATAAGCGTTGATCTGCGGAGTCTGCCAGCCGCCCGGTGACTTCGTGTCCGGTGAGTACACAGCACACTGCCGCCACTCGGGTACAACCAGCCGGTCTCCGATCGGAATCGGCTTGTAAAACTGATGGCTCACGGTGAACGAAACATGTGGGTCGAGAGAAACTTTGCGACTTTCGAGATCGATTCGCATTGCTGTCGGCGCGAACACGCGACTGCCGACGTGTCGGCGTCCCATCAGGACGACTGGCCCTGTGTCGTCCGTTTGGGCGCGCAGATTGGCAAACCAGTTTGGTTCGCAGATTTCAGACAGGTCCAGGTCGCGGCGTTTGAAGTCAGCAACCTTTGTGGCCTCGTGAATGACATCGACGGTCCATTGTCCCGACTCAGGGTTTCGTTCAACCACGGCGATCCACTGACGACCACGTACGCCGGAACGGGCCACAACCAGGCAACGGCCGGGCGAGACGGGCCACAACCGAAAGCGATGCTGTCCGACAGATTCATCGACGTAACCACTGGTGCGGTCGCTGCTGGCGTCTGCGTCCCAATGAGGCAGACTGACTGTCCCTTTTCCGGACGGTGATGTGACTGCGGGCACGTCCGCCGATTCCGTCGAGGTAAGGGGAAAGTGCTGCACAACCTGGCCGTCGGTTGAATAGACGCGCAGGCCGGAACGTCGTGTCCCCACCCAGACGAATTCTCCGTCCCACACGACCTGCCGAATGAAGTCCGATCGCGGCACGTCCTGCAGCAGAACGGTTGGTTCTCGATTGGGTCTCAGAGCCAGAAGCGTTTGTGGCGACCATGCGATGTCGAGTTTTTCTCCGCAGGGGATCAGGTGTCGCCAGGTCGCGGTGACACCGAGCGGTTCGATGGAGAAATGCGGAAACGGATCGCTGCCGGAAGGCGGTCGTGGCGTGGCCCGAAAAGTCTGACGTTGCGGGCCGTCTTTGACCCTCTGGACCAGCTGTTGACGTGCAAAGACCAGCATTTTGCGACAGATCACTGAGCAGACGTTGGAGTCCGGGTGCTGCTGCTGCCATTCGTCGGTCCATGCAATCAGCTCGTCGAATTCCGTCAGGTGCTCCGTTTTCAGTCCACGTCCGGCGTCTGGCCCGTACTGTGTGAGATACCCCAGTCGTCCGCAGCGTGCGTAGAACTTCATGACGGGATTTTCGCTCTGCTCGAGACCAGCCAGAAATGTTTCGAGTTGACCGCCCAGTTGCCGCTGCCGGATCGCGGCGCTGAATTCCTGCATCTGAAATCCCAACAGGCATCGCACGAGACTCGGGCAGGGCCACTCCGGCACGGAAAACTCAGTCACCAACCGTTCGATGCGTCGAAACAGCCCGTCGTCTTCCCACTTGAAGCTGTAGCCGGGCAGTTGCACGCGCGATCCCTGCGTCAACTGCCAGAACAGGGCGCGTTGCATCCAGAGGGAATACTGCAGAGGCGGAGTCGCAGGGTCGAACACCAACGGCGGTCGCTTGCCGGAGTCGACAATCTGCTGACGAAACCCGCGACTATGGGCAGATAGTCCGGTCACTGCCTGCCAGAAGAACTGCCTGCGAGGTTCCTGCACTTCGTTCCATCGTTTGTACGAATCGACCGTGTTGGGCGCCAGATGGATAATGCGGAACACTTCGGCGAGATCGGCGTACTCAAGAGCCCCCGATCGCATGACCCGCTCGCCATGAGTCAGCATCACCGCGTAGTTGCGAATGTCATCATTGAGCCGCTCACGAAGCGAGTCGAAGTCGATGCCGCCGGCCGTCCCTTCGTTACGCCGTGAAATGGCTTCCAGTCGCGTCGCCGAGTACTCCCGATATCGATGGCGAGACAGTGATCGGTAGTTTCGGAACAGCCGCAGTTCTTCCGGCGTGTCACTTTTCAGCAGCAAAGCCGCTTCCTGCAGAGCGACAGCCTGTGTCCAGAAACCGAACTTCGAGAACGTTCCGGCTCGCGTCGTCAGCAGCGAGAATTGCTGGCCGCGAGCAATGCCTGTCGCCGGCCGCTGCTGCAGATTGTCAGTGATGCGTCGCCCGGCATCCGAGGCCAGCCATTCGGCGACGTCGGCAATTTTCAGGTCGGACGCATCAATCGCCGTGACACGCGATCCGTCGCGGACCTGCAGCGTGATCCGAACACGCACATCATCATCAGATTCGGGCCGAGTCATCTCGAACTCGCCACTGATAAACCGAGGGCGATGACGATTGGCGATTTCTGCTCCCGTGACATCCAGTTCCTTGCGGATCGCTCGTGCCTCATCCAGCTCAACGATGGCGACTCCGGGAATTACGGCCAGCGACTCGGACAGCCAGGCGGCGTAGGCATTCTGCAGGTGATCGAATTCATGCGTGAAGTTCTTCGACAGCAACGGAGAAACCGTGATCAGCCGTTCGACGCCCTGGGCAAATCGTTTTTGGGTCTGTTGGACAGACGCGCCAATCGACTCGACCAGATCGTCAATCGCTTCGAGCTTCAGATCGAAGTGTTCGGTGTGCAGCCGTGCCCCGACGGTACAGTCACTGACAATCAATCGGACGAACGGCAGGTCGTTGTGTTCGCCTTGGCGTAACAGAATGAGTGCGTCGGCCTTAAGCAGTTGCCCGAGCCGCACGCGTTGCTCAATCTGAGCGGCACCAAAGTACTGAGCCAGTTCGATCTCGCGCGTCAGCTCAGCGATCTGTTCCCGTTCAACGAGTTCCAGGCCGGTATCGGCCAGCGCTGCCGTCACCAGATCAGACAGTCCAGACTCCCGCAATTCCGGATCGGCAATAACGGCCCATCGTTGCAGGCCGCGCTTCGATTCGGTTGCGGCGTCGCTGTCGGCGAATGCGAGTGCCGTCGCTGAGGCACACGACAGCCAGAGCACGAGGATCGTGAAGAGTCTGCTACTACGGAGCGAAGTCATTTCTACGTCCATCATGCAGCGGCGCAAGGCCTTTCCCGATTTCCACGGAGCCACAACATCACCTGACTCCGTCGGCCACCTCAATGTTGAGGCACACAACCAGCATGATTGGACTCGTCCCGAGATGGAATCCTGGACAGATTTTTCCGCCGTGGAACAAGCAGCCTGTTGATAAACCTGAAGGCCGGCAATTCGGTCCAGCTACCGCATGGGTCACCTGGCGAAGCGCGGCTCCGGAAAGCTCACCCGCTCGTACAACGGGCGGTTGCCTTCGGCGCGGAAGATCGGTTTCCAGCAGGCGTCGATGCGGTCCGGATACACATGATAGACCTGGTACGAACGGTACTCGCCCCAGCACAGACAGTCGCACAGCATGTGCATCACTCCGTCGTGCATTCGGTAGTCGTAGCGGTGTCGGTGGCCTGACAGGTATGCGGTCACTCGATACTCACGCAGCAGTGTGAGGATCTCCTGAGCTTCGGGACCCTGAATGCTGTTTCCAAAAGCCGGTAGTACGGGATAGTGGCCCAGAACGAACACGTGATCCGCATCCTTCGTGCGCTCCAATTCTTCACGGAGCCACTGCATCTGTTCTTTGTCCACTGAAGCGACGCCCGTGTTCAGGCACAGGAACACGCAGCCATTTTTCTCGACCGCGTAGTACGGTTTTCGCTTCATGAAATGCCGAAAGAGCGCCGTGCGATCGGATTCGGTTTTGCCAGCCAGTTCGTCGGCCAGCTTCCAGTTGCTCAATCCGGTGTCCAGTAGATCGCCCAGCGATTCCTGGTCGAGCTTCGTGCGATCGTACAGCGTGTCGTGGTTGCCCGGCATGGCGTACAGAGGCGGTTTGAGTTTTCCGTAAATCCGCCCGAACGTGTTCCATTCGGCCTCAGTGTTCTTGTTCGTCAAGTCACCAGTCATGAAGGCGAGTGGTGGGTTAAGCCGGTTGACCTGCGCAACCGCCAGCTCGTTCATCTTCTCGTCGTACGCATAGCGGGCTTTGTAGCGCGGCACGGTCTTGTCGTCGAACTGCGAATCGGAAAGCTGGACGAAAGTCAGGTCCGGATTACGAGCCAGATCCTCGCTGTACGTCGGCACGCCGAACGGGTCTTCCGCCGCCGTCGGCATGCGGTCGGCGGCCACTGGATTGGGAATGACCAGCGACTGCACCGGCTGATCCGGATCACGCATCAGAGTCAGCTCGATCTGTTTCTCGTAAACCGTGATCAGAGCGACGGAGAACTTCGGCGAGTAACTCCAACCGGACGACGGCACGCCCCAGATCGGCAGGCTGTCCTCGTAAGCAACATAGTGAGCGTGCGTGGGAACAAACCGCACAGCGACGTGCCGGTTATGAATCGCCTGCCAGTACGACTTCAGATTAGGCGGAGCGGTCGAAGGATCAGGCGTCGCACGAAAGTCGGGACCGTCGAACAGCAGCACGGCCTTTGCATCGCCACTCTTGCTTAGCCCCGACACCACTCCGTCGAGCAAGTCCGCCTGGGCCTGAGCCGTCCGTTCGCCAAGCGACGTCCCGAATTCGAGATGCACGTTGCGGATGCTGACGAACTGGCCGGCGACATCATCCTGCGCGAAGTGCTGGCGAAACCGTTCCAGCCCTCCGTCTTTCAGGTCATTCGGACCCGGAACAATGTGCAGCGGGACTTTGACCGCGGCGAGTGCCTCTTTCGCTTTCCGGAAATCGGCATCGGACCCGGTCCACGTCAGCGAGCCGAGCACCACCAGAGCATCCGGTTCGAGCGAGTTAACCGCCTCAATCGTCCGCTTGATCCCCGCCGGTGCTATGTATTCGATGAAGCTGCGACTGGAACCAAGCTCCTGTTTTGACAAAGTCGTCAGATAGAGATTGGAAATCGCAGCGATCCGGCAGATTGGCTGTTCTTTCTCGGCAAAGCCTTGCCGTGGAGTCACGAGGATTGCCAGAGCCACAACTGCATGCATCACGATGTGCGTCGTCATCACTCGACCCCTGACGTCGTTCCAGGTGCTCTTGATGCCCGCCAGCTGCGCGCACGGCCCGAACCGCATCGTAGCCCGTGGCGAGCGATCACGCCGCCGCGGATCAGCAATTCGTGGATCAGCCTGGTGACGTCATTGCGGCATCTACCTGGGCTGCTTCTCGATCATCCGAATTGCACGCTGTGCGGCCAGGCGGACGGGGTGAGTGGGACCTGTGCTGTCAGTAGGATGAGGTGGCGGTAACGGTCCCTCACGGACCAGTGTGTCGCTCGTTGCCAGACGCCGCAGCAGCGTCAGGTCTTTCCGCGTCCCAACTGCTCCTAACGCCGTTGCAGCCCAGGCGCGGAACAGACCCGCTTTCGGATCCTGTGCCAGTCTGACCAGCTCGTCATGTACGGAAGCGTCACGCCGCCGCGCGAGAGCTAACACGACAACATCCCGACCCCGTCCCTCGATTCGCCCGGCCAGCGTCTGCAACGCGTCATTTTTGACCTTCACACGGGCCAGAACATTCACGTAGCGGGCATAGCACGCTTCTCCCAACGTCAACGCGGTCGAAAGAAACGAGCGATACGGCTCATCGACATCGGGCAGGTCGGCGACGGACAGCAGAGCCTTGTGGACGGCCTCGATCACCTCAGTGGCGTATTTGCCGGACGGCTCCGAGGCCATCACTTCGACGACTCGCCAACGCACGAACTCGTTCTCATGATCCAGACGCGCCCTCAGGAACGGCATGTATTTCTCGTCGATCGGTTCACCATCGACGGCGTTCAAGGCATCGCCCAGTACGTGGTGCGTGGTGGCGGCCAACAGAGGCCACGCTTCGTCGCGGTCAAGCGCGATCAGATTCCGCCCGGCCCAGCCCTCGATGTTGGGATTGGCGGTGCGCACTTCACGCAGCGCCATGTCACGTAGAAGTGCTCGTGACTTCTCTGAATTGACGCCTTTGAGCACACGCACCGATCTGTGCTGCAGGCCAAAATCGTTTTGGCGATCCGCCAGTTGCCGCCCGATCTCCGCCACCGCTGCGTCCCCCATGCCGATCAGCGAAGCGACGGCTTTGTTCGACTCAGCGCCCCCGGGCTTCACGCGTCTGAGCTGGTCGACAGCAGAGGCCAGGACCGCAGAGGGGCTCTGGCCTGCGCGACGAGCCAGAGCCGTGTATTCACGCAGTGCTTTGTCGTAACTCTCAACCGTGAACTCGGAGTCAGTGGCCTTCGCTTCAGGCGGCCGAGGTGCCGGCTTGACCTTGGTGCCCGCAGAGGCCTCAATCTCGAACTTGTAGGAACGTTCCAATTCGCTGGCATACATCGGGTAAGCCTGTACCAGTTTCTTCACTCGATCTTCCGCCTGGCGATCCTGACCTAGGCGCAAGTGACACTTGATCAACTGCTGCCGGGCCGAAATGTAGAGCTTGTCGGCGGTGCCATACTCGGCACCGGCAGGCTTTTCCGGTTTGGGAACGCGGGCAAACCATTTGGCGGCTTCGGCGGGATCATGTCGTGCCTGCAGGTGAAGCAATCCCGTTTCCAGGACGGCCTGAACTCCTGCCTGTGTACCGGCAGATTCGCACGCCGTCTTCGCGGCCAGACGAGCGGCCTGGTCAAAGTTACCCTGGTACTGATAGTGGCCGGCGAGGCGTAATACGCAGTAAGCGGCGATTTCCGTGCGAGGAAACCGCTCGATGACTTCCTCATACGCACGAGCGACGGCCGCCGCCCGTGTCTCAAACTTTGCCGGGATCGGCGACGGACCTGGCTTCCCTGTCTTTCTCCAGGCCAGGCGTGCCGCGGACATCTCCGCCTCGAGTCCGGCTCGCATGCGGTCAGCACGGTTCCTGGCTGCAACCGCCTCGGAGTATTCCGTGCCTCTGAGCGTCCTGACCCCCAGAGGCTGAGGCGACGAATCGTCCGCCTCAGCATTGCAGGCCAGCGGGGCAATCCCACTGCTAAGAGTGATCAGGCTCCCCACGAGGAATGCGAGAATGGCAGCGGAGTCACGTGGTGCCATGTTGTCGAACCATATCGAGAGTGGCTTTGCGGCGAACGCCGTTCTGTTGGTCTGATGGTATCCGACTTCCGCTGCAGTCGCCATTACGAAGATAGACGACGCACGGCCGACTCTACTCCTGTTCGAACCGACGGTTTTTCCAGAACAACTCCGCCCGGTCGAGCGCCTGCTTCCGAGGCCGGCCGCGTCACGAGGACCTTCATCCACCAAAGACGGTAGCACGTGGCGGATGACGTTCATGGACCATACATGGCGGTCGCGTCTAGTAGACCGCCTGGGCGGCCCGGCAGGAGCCTCGCCCTCTCGAGAACATCGACTACGGAACGTTGCTCTAACGCTGCGGAGTTGGAACGAACATCGTCCGGTCAGCAGGACGGGTCGTTTGCTGCGGTCCGTAAAAACCCGGCATGACACGCCACTCACTGGATTGAGTGCGCGTCTGCTGCGGACGTGATCGCAGATGCCGTCGGTCGCGCGAGTTGGAGTAAGAAATGGGCTGCCACGATCGTTGTCCTCTCGCCTGCGGCCCCACTCCTGGGACGGGGGGAACGGTCGACGGAGCCGGCAGTGGTACGGCTGGACGAGTCGACTCGGGCAACAACAGACTGTCCGGCGACGTCAGATCGCTCGGAACGCCTTCCTCACGTGCGGGTGATGCGCCTGGCGGCAGTGTCAGTGTCGGCACCGGTTCCTCGTTGGTCGAATCTAATGGGACTCGCTCGAAGGGCTGGAAGGCCGGCACACCTGACGCATCAGGTCGCCCATCCGCTGAGTCATTGGGAATCAACAACTGGTCGGACTCTGGCGGTGTCGTGAACTGGTAGTCGTTGTCGACGGGTGCGCGATTGGGCAACGTGTCATACGGGCCCGGCGCGGGGTACGTGGGAGACGGGTCGTATGGACCGGGTGCAGGAAACACGCCGTTGTCGCCGGACCACGGCGAAGTGGGATAGCCCGACTGAGCGGTCTGGCAGCACGTCCCCCAGGGCCGCCAGGTGGTTTGATGAAAACCAAATGTGCAACCCTCACACGGCGGACGTCGTTCGAGCCGGCTCTTCTTCCAGGGGCTGCTATCCTTGCGGAACAAGCCGTCAAACAGCCCGGCCCGGCACTGCGAAACGGCAATGACCACAGCCAGCATCAAGGTCGCTGTCAGAACCGCGAGCATTGATTTTCGTTGCATCGGATCACACTCCGTTATGAGTCGCCGCTCGATTCAGACAGATTGTTTCGGCCACTCGCCAGCACTGCGGTTACCGAGTCAGTGACAGACTGTCGGTTCGCACGTAAACCCGATCGCCGGGCAGAATCTGGTAGTTCGTGCATGTCTGACCGCCGCGCACAATCGCGTCCCAGTCGACCTCAAGCACTTGCTCGTATCCGAGTGATGGTGGAGCCGGGCGAGCAATCCAGACGCGTTTCTTTGAGCCCAGGTGTGCCAGTCCATTGGTTTGAGCAATGGCATCAAGAACGGTTTCGCTACCTGTCGAGGGGAACCGAAAGACCTGCTCGCCATCTCCCCCGCCATTGGTCACGACGTAGTACACCTTGCTGTTACTGGCGAGCACATCGAGATTGACGCGCGGGTCGATCAGTCGGCCTGACACATGCCGCTCAATCGCCCCTTCAATCTGGTTCAGCGTCAACCCGGCAACATAGATGCTGCCATACGTGCCCAGCGAAACCGTTCCGTCCGGTCGCACCAGATGTTCGCCGGAGATCTGCAGATCGGAGTGTCCGGCAGCGCGCGTCAGGTAGACACGCGGGTTTTTCAGCGTGCGTCTCAGATGCAGTTCAGTCAATCGACGTGCGTCAGTCAGGGATAAACCTCGAACCGCCACCTTGCCGTGTCCGGACCCCAGATCGATCTGACCATCGGATTGAATCCGGTACGTACCGTTGATTTGCCCAGTCGTCTGCGTCGCTTGGTAATCAACCTGGTCGATCGGCAATGTCGGGCCGACGCGGATGTCGAGCAGTTCTCCGGAACCGAGTTCCGCGGTTAACGGCTGTGGCGTGCCCGTCACTTCGATCAGCAGTCTGTCGGGTGGCTCGACGATGTAGTCGGGCAGCGAGACTTTTTTCAGCTCGCGCGGCAGACCGAAGTCACACGCCTGACATCCGCCGTTGCCTCCGGTTCGACAGGGCTGGCTTCCAGTTGCAACCCCGTTGCGCGGGACACATGACCCATCCCGGCAATCGGCATTCAGACCAGGAAGTGTGATGTCCGAGGCACTCGGACCGGGGAAATCGGGCACACAATCTGCTCCGCCTGAATTGCAGTCAGGCTTGTCCGGAGCACAGTCGGCCTTGTATCTGCCGGCCTTCTTGAGCAGATCATTCTGCCCCCAAAGTCCGGTGCTCTGGCATCCTGTCAGCACACTGCAGACTGCCAGCAAGGCGAGGCTGTTTCGAATGGTATTGAGCACGCTGGATTCCCTTCCGGCACGCAGTTCGCGACCGCAATCTCAGCGCAGGCCGGTGACATCGCCGGTCTGCGGACGGTCTCTGCTTCGTCCATCGGCTGATTGAGTGGAGCCACTTTGCGCCAGTCATGCCGGATGCCCGCCGTGTCGCATAAGTCATGCCCATTGTGCACGCAATCCGGATCGTGCTGATCGGACCGGTTACAGAAGCTGCGCAAGGTTTGAGGCACGATCAGGTGCCCTCGGTCTCGCTGTCCGCGACGACACCCACGGAATCGCCAGGTTTCACTCGAGGAAACGTTCGCAGGACAAGCACGATGCCATCACTCTCGGCTTCGATCACGTGCGGCTGATGCGACTCGATATCGAAGACCGTGCCAAATACGTCCCCTGCTCGCACACGTGAGCCGAGCTTCACAACCGGTTCGAAATAACCGGCCACCGGCGATGGATGGCAGACCTGCATGTGACCGGAACCGGGCCGCGGATTTTCGATCACGTGTTCGATCTGTGATTCCGGTTGTTCACGGTCGAGCAGGCCGAGTTCGGCCATCGCGTTCAGGCAGCCAGCAACGTATGCCGTTACGCCCTCGACCGCGCACGTCGCCGAACCGAGATACTCGCAGTAGATGGCGGGCACGTTGGCATCGCGAGCGACCGACAATGACCGTCCATCCAAGTTCCCCGCCGTCCCCCAGATGACCGGCAGATTGAACGCCCGAGCCATGCGTCGCTGCGTGTCGAGTATCGCCGAATCACGATGCAGCGAATAACCGGCCAGCGGAAGCACCGAGTACTCCGTGCCGCCTGTGTGCAGATCGATGTAGACATCGGCCGAGCGAATTAACTGGCTGAGTTCCCAGGCCGTCTGTTCGGTGATGCTGCCGTCCTCGCGACCGGGACACGTTCGCGCCAGATCCAAGCCGTCGTCGGCACAACGATGACCGCGCAGAAACGCCGCTTGATTGACAATCGGTACGAACGTTACGGAGCCGCGCAGCCCTGATGTCGTGTGGTCACCGCGATCGAACAAGTGAATCAGGCGACGGATGGCGGCGATGGGTTCAAACTCATCACCATGCACGCCGCCCGTAATCAGCAGGTGAGAGCCCTGCTCTGATCCGGTGAATCGAAATGTCTGCAGCGAATGGCTCATGGTGGAGAATCCGGCGTTGAATGATCAGGGCTCGCGCCGCTGAATGGTCTGCTCGACGCGGCAGTCCTTGAATCGAAAGCAACCATCCACAGGCAGCACGGCTCCCGTGACATAATCGGCATCGTCCGACGAAAGGAATGCCGCAGCCTTACCGATGTCCGCCGGAAGACCGAGACGTCCCCAGGGCAAACGCCGCCCCTCGGCCGCAATCGTGTCTTCGGAAAAGGTCACATGCTCGCCCGGCGTATCAATCCAACCCGGTTCGATCGCATTGACATTAATGCGATGCGGCGAGAGTTCTACGGCGATTGTCCGCATCATGTGATTCAGCCCCGCTTTCGCGGCACCGTAAGCAACGCACAGCCCGATCGGCATCTCGGCCTGCACGCTGGAAATGAACACGATCTTTCCGCCGCCGCCACGTTGCACCATGTGCCTTGCGACCAGTTGGCTCATATGAAACCCGCTGGTCAATGTGCCGGCGATTGTCTGCTCGAAGACTTCCGGCTCGTATTCGAGAAACGGAGCACGTCGGCTGAACGCGGGATTGCTGACAAGAATGTCGATCTGCCCCGCCGCCGCCAGAACGTCGCTGACGAACTGTTCGCAGCCGGCTCGGGAAAACACGTCAGCTGCGATTGCGTGACACGATCTTCCCAGTGCCCGAATCTCGTCAACGGTGCCCGGCAAGTCCGGACTGTCCGGCCGATCATTGATGACAAGATCGGCGCCTGCTCGCGCGAGTTCGAGTGCGCAGCCCTTGCCGATCCCGCGACCGGCTCCCGTCACAACCGCGATCTTTCCACTCAGGTCCATTAGAGTCTGGCTCCGTGATGCATAAGGCGAGTTGCTGATCTTCCCATCAAGATTTCTGAGGCGCGTATCATGGCGGCAGTCCGCATCGGAGTCACTGGCTCGGGGTTCATGGGACGCACTCATGTGGATGCCGCCCACAAGCTGACGACGGCCGAACCGGTGGCCGTCTGCGGTGGCAGCCGCGCCGCGCAACTGGCATCCGACTACAGCATCGATGAAGAACCAGACATCGGATCACTCGTCGCACGCGACGACATCGATGCCATCGTGATCGCCACGCCGCACTGGCTGCATTGCGCAGAGGCGCTCGCTGCGGCCGAAGCTGGAAAGCACGTCCTCGTCGAGAAACCAATGACCACTTCGCTGGAAGACTGCGACCACATGTCGGCGGCGTTCCGCGAGCGGGGACTGGTCTTGTCGCTCGGCTATCACCAGAGATTTCGCGAGTCCAACGATCGCACGCGCGACCTGATTCAGTCCGGCGAAATTGGGACTGTCCGCTGTATCCAGATGTCGGCACTGTTCGATATCACCGCTCTGCGCAACGACTCGGGATTCGGCGGCAACTGGGGCTGGTGGGCAGATCCGCGAAGTGTTGCCCATCTCATCAACAGCGCGCCGCACAATGTCGATCTGTGTCGCTGGTGGCTGCAGAGTGACCTGCAGACGGTCGCCGCTCAGTGCGGGACATACCGCGAAGACAATCCCAACGAAAACACCACGATGGCACTGCTGTCCTTTGCGGACGGCACAATGTCGTCGTTCTGGTCGTCCAGCGTTTTGCCCGGCCCGGGATTCTCCGGTGAGGGGTTCCGATTTCGCATCATGGGCGACGAGGGCATCATCGACCTGGATCCCTACGGTCAGTTACAGCTCGGTCGTGCCGGCGAGATGCAGACTGTTTACGAACAGCCGCCGGTCGGCCACGACGATTCGAACGCGGCCTTCAATATGCAGCGCATGCAGGCGTACTGCGACCAGATGCAGGGCTTCGTAGACTCCATCAATGGAACGCGTGGCGGTGAAGGAACTCCGCAGGATGGACGTGCTGGAGTGGCCGCGGTGCTGGCGATGCTGGAGTCCTCGCAGACTCAACAGACAATCACGATCGCGTGACGCGGTCGCGTTCAAGGTGATTCCTCGAAACCTGCTGGAACCACGAGCGTCTAGAGTGCCGAATCGTCGACAGCCCGGCATACGGGACTTGTTCACTGGTTGTCACACTCGTACGATGAATGCGATCTCTGGCGGGCCGCCGGATTTGATCCACTCGCATTTTTTCCCGGATGATTACGGTATGGCCGAGCGCAGGGTGTACGGGCAGTTGATTCCGTGCGGAGGTGGCGACCCCATCCCGCTCTTGAAACGGCAGCTCATCGTTGGCCGCCGCAGCAACTGTGATATCACGTTGCGTTTCCCGAATGTCTCGTCGCAGCACTGCGAGCTTGAGCTGATCGAGGGCTACTGGCACGTTCGAGACTTGAACAGTTCCAACGGCGTCAAAGTGAATCGTGCCCGTTGCGATCAGAAGTGGCTGTTTCCCGGGGATATTCTGGGTGTGGGTCGGCACAAGTTTGAAGTGACCTACCGGGCTGAGGGGAAGAGGCCTGAAGAAGACGAAAATCCATTCGCCCGCAGCCTGATGGAAAAAGCCGGACTGGAACAAAGTCCACGGCGACCCAGGCCACGACCGGACGTCGAACGCGCCGGGATCGCTGATGACGATTCTGAGGATGAACTCGAGGGGTCGACCGGCGAGTTCTCATGAGGTCCGAATTCCCGGCGGCTTCAGAACTCACGCGGCTAATCACCCTGCACGGTGAGGATCAGACGTCGTGGACTTCCATGGTCACGATGTTCGCATAAGTAGATTCCCTGCCATGTGCCCAGGCACAGCCGACCGTCACGAATGGGCACGCTGACCGAGCTGCCGATCATCGAGCACTTCACGTGAGCGGGCATGTCATCCGGGCCTTCCAACGTGTGCCGATACGCGAAGTCCTCGCGGGCGATCTCGTTGAATGCCAGCTCCAGATCGCGTGGCACATCCGGGTCGGCATTCTCGTTGATCGAAACCGACGCCGATGTATGCGTAATGAATACGTGCAGCAGACCCACGCGGATGCTCTGCAATTCCTGGACTGCTGACGTGATCTGATCCGTGATGAGATGAAAACCGCGAGACATCGCGGGAAGCCGAATTTCGTGCTGGTGCCAGGACATGAAGGCCTCGTCAGAGGGGCGAGATGAATGGTGGCGGTTCGAGACATGCTGCCGATTGGCAACACTCCGATGCATCCGGCATCGAATGTCCATCGCCGGGAGACCGGATGTCTCACCGGACATTGAGAGAATCCGCCGTCAGATCGTAGTCATTCACCGTACCCCGGATGTAGAATTCAGGGACTACAGGTAAGTTGATTTGACCAGGGTGGCTTTAACGCCGGGCGGTGCGTCACCAGGACGACCTTCGCCCCGTAGTTGGTCTCTCTTTCCTCATTGTTCAGGGAATGACAGATGGCAAAATACTCGTTTTCAAAGGTTTTCGGTCTGGCACTGATTGTGGCATTGGTCGGACTCAATGGAACTGCCAGCGCGCAGACCACGTTTCCGCCGCATGCGACCGTGCTGAAAGACTTTGTCAAAGTGGTCTCCACGGCAGGTGCGCAACGGCCACTTTACACGCTGTACAAGCACAAAACCGACCAGCGGTTGCTCGCCGAGTTGCCCGCCGCATTTACCAGCCAGAAGTATTTCCTGGCACTGACTGTGGCCAGTGGCGAAAGCTTTGCTGGTTTGCAGGCTGGCGATCTGTACTTCTACTGGCGCAAATACGGCAAACGGCTGGCCATGATTCAGCCCAACGTCGCGGTACGATCGACTGGCGACAGTGAATCGAAAGCATCGGTCAAACGACTGTTTACCGACCGGGTGCTGCTCGACACTCCGATTATCACGATGGGACCAACCGGTGGACCCATGATCGATCTGAACTCGATTCTGGTCAATCAGTCGTCATTCTTCTTCGGGACGCGGATCACGAATCCCGCACTCGTCACGATCAAGAAAGCCAAGGCGTTCCCGAAGAATGTCGAAATCGCGATCGAGGGACCGACGTCGGCTTCCGGCGGGCTGTTTGGTGGATTCATGCCGTCCGGCACACTGAAGACGCTGCACTACTCGATCAGTTTGATTCAATCGAGCCCCGGGTATCGTCCGCGTGTCGCGGATGCTCGCGTGGGTTACTTCACGACCAGTTACTCGGACCTGGGCAAGTACAAAGACACGGAAACGCGAGTCCGGTACATCAACCGCTGGCATCTGGCCAAGCGCGACGCGTCTCTGAAACTCAGTCCGCCGGTCAAGCCGATCCGTTTCATTCTGGAACAGACAGTTCCCGTCCGTTACCGCCGCTGGGTCAGTCAGGGAGTCCTGTATTGGAATAAGGCGTACGAAAAGGTCGGCATTCTGAATGCGATTGAGGTTGATTATCAGGACGCTCAGACCGGGCGCAACATGGACCTCGATCCGGAAGACGTGCGGTACAACTTCATCCGCTGGCTGAACAACGACGTCGGAACGGCGATCGGCCCCAGCCGTGTCAATCCGCTGACGGGCGAAATCCTTGACGCCGACATCATCCTGACCGACGGCTGGATTCGTCACTACTTCAACCAGTTCAGTGAAATTCTTCCGTCCGTTGCGATGGAAGGCTTCAATCCCGAAACGCTGGCCTGGCTGGCGCATCATCCCAAATGGGACCCACGTGTTCGCCTCGCTATTCCGGCGCGACGCAGTGAAGTGATTCGAAAGATTCAACGTGAATCGATGCAGCCTTTGTCCGGGCATCCCGCCGGCAGAACTCGCACTCACATGCTGGGCGATGACATCTATGACGGTCTGCTCAACCGAGCCAGTCAGGTGAATGGCCTGTGCTTTGCCTCACAAGGCAAGTCGATGGATCTGGCCGTGATGCAACTGCATCTTGCGGTCCTGGCTGCAGACGCCGACAAGAAGAAAAAGAAGAAAAAGAAGAAGAAAGACGACGAGAAGAAGAACGACAAAGACGGCGATGACAAGGACGATGCTGACAAGGACAAGGACGACTCGGACAAAGACGGCGACGACGACAAAGACGACGAGAAAAAGGAAGAAAAGAAACCCGAGCCGAAGGAACCGATGCTGGACGGCATCCCGGAATCCTTCATCGGCCCGCTGCTGGCCGAACTGGTTGCCCACGAAGTTGGGCACACCCTCGGTCTGCGACACAACTTCAAAGCGTCCAGCATCTACACGCTAGAGCAGATCAACAGCGACGAGATCAAAGGCAAGAAGCCGCTGGCCGGTTCCGTCATGGATTACCTGCCGATCAACATCGTGGCTGAAGAGGGCAAACCCCAGGGCGACTGGTCGATGATCGGCATTGGCCCGTACGACGAGTGGGCCATCGAATACGGTTACACACTCAAGGATGCGGATCTGAAGAAGATTCTGGCACGCGTCGGTGAACCGGAACTCGTTTACGGCACGGACGAAGAGACCGGCGGACCAGACCCGCGGGCGCGTCGTTACGACTTCGGCAAGAACCCCCTCAACTACGCCCGGAATCAGATCGCTCTGGTTCAGAAGCACCGCAGCCGGCTGGTCGGCGACTTTGTCAAAGATGGCGAGAGCTGGGCACGTGCACGGTATGGCTACGAACTTTCTCTCAGTCTGCAAATGCGGTCAGTCAGCATGATGGCCAACTGGATGGGCGGATCGTTGACGAGCCGTGCCCGCAAGGGAGACAAAGACGTCCCGCGTCCGGTCGAGGTGGTTGCATGCGATCAGCAGCGTGATGCTCTGAAATTCGTCATCGAAAACTCACTCCGGGACGAAGCGTATGGCCTGACACCTGAGCTGCTGGCTCACATGACCGTTGATAAGTGGCTCGACGGTGGCTCCCTGTTCTCCTTCAGCTCGGAAGCCACCTGGCCGATTCACGACCAGATCGCATCGATTCAGGCCTCGATCCTCTCGATGCTGATGAATCCAACAACTCTGCGTCGCGTCTACGACAATGAGTTGCGCGTGCCTGCTGATCAGGATGCAGTCACCCTGCCAGAGATTCTGTCATCATTGACAGACGCGATCTGGGGAGAGCTGGAGAAGAACCCCGACAAGCAGTACACGGCGCGCGTGCCGCTGGTCTCCAGCTTGAGACGCAACCTGCAGCAGGAGCACCTGGGTCGACTGGTGGACCTCAGCATCCCGAGCGATCGGGAGACCAACGAATCCGATAAGCCGATCGCCAATCTGGCGTCGGCCGAGCTGTCGCGTATCCTCGCGAACATTGATCGGATTCTGTCGAACGGCAAGGCTCGTAAGATGGCCGATCCCTACACGATGGCCCATCTTCAGAAGCTTAAGGAGCAGGTCGACAAACTCCGTGACAGCCAGTTCATCTACAACGCGTCGGATGTTGGCGGCGGAGGCGGTGGCGGTGGGTTCTTCTTTTTCCAGAACGAGCAACGCGGTCAAGGTCCGCGTTTCCCGCAGCCAGCACCATCTGCACCGCAACAACCGCAGCAGTACGAATACGTTGTGCCGGCTGAACCACAGCCACGGCCAGAACTTCAACCGTAGTGGTTGAACGCAGAACGAAATGAATCAGCCCCGTCGATCGTCATTCGGTCGACGGGGTTTCCTTTTGGCTCATCCCATGACCGTTTTGCGGTCGTTACTTCCAGCATTACGGAGAATTCACAATGAGCAAACCATACATCAGCCTGCAGCCCAGCGAGGCGGTCATCGTTCAGGCGGCTGCGACCATCTATTCCGCGTATGTCATCGCCGACCGCGTTCCTGATGGTGAGGACGAGAAGTGGCTGAAACGTTCAATTCAGGATGCCGTGCGCATTGCCCGCATCACAGACGACAACGTCATGGCGGACAAAGAACTCCTCTGACCGCCAGCAGACATATCAGCCGCTGCTGATCTGAGGTTGTTCACTTTCGCGGACGTCGGGACAATCGATCTCACTTTGATACGTCACAGACTCAGGCAGGCGCGCATGCAACACGATCACCACTGCGGCAGCGGAACAAGCCTCGGCCGACGAACGATGCTCAAGGCCGGAGCAATTGGCCTGATGGGCCCGACTCTGGCCGACATCGCCCGCGCCAATCCCGATCGACCCAAAGCGAAACGCGTTCTGTTCATCTTCCTGACTGGAGGACTCTCGCACCAGGACAGCTTCGATATGAAGCCGTTCGCGCCCGATGATGTGCGAGGTGAATTCAGTCCTGTGTCGACCGATGTTGCCGGCATACAGATTTGTGAGCACCTGCCGAAGCTCGCGCAGCGGGCCAGCGAGTACGCCCTCGTCCGCTCCGTTGCGACTGATAGCAGTTCCCACGGCCTGGCCTGTCACGCCCTGCTGTCCGGTCGGCTGGACTTCCCGGCCGCATTCAATGCGTCCACCGTGCCCAGTCCGAACGAGTGGCCATCGATTCCGTCTCAGGTCACCTATGCGTATCGCGATCAAAAGTCAGACCTGCCGCCGTCGGTCATTCTGCCTCAGCCCAGCATCAACGAAGCGGCCAAGGTTCGTCTGGGTCAGTACGCCGGCCGGCTGGGACCCAAGTACGAAGCATGGCACATCGACATCGCCGCCAAGTGTCCGCTGGGCAACGGAGCCTGCCCGAACTGTTTTCGATTTGACGACGACAAGTTCGAACACGCGTCCGGGACAATCTTCGACACGCCAATGCTGACGCTGCCGGAAGGCGGGCGACTGCGACTGAATAACCGCCTCGGCCTGCTCGCGAGTATTGAAGAGCAGCAGAAACTGCTCGAACAGGAGGCGGGAGTTCGCCAGCTCAGTCAGCATCGCCAGCAGGCGATCTCAGTCCTCGCCGACGCGAAGACCAGTCAGGCCTTTGACGTCGAGAACGCGGATCCCGCGACACTGGAACGCTACGGCAAAAACAAGTTCGGACTGTCGCTGCTGATGGGTTACCGACTGATTGAAGCCGGAGTTCCCCTGGTTCAGGTCAACCTGGGAAAGAACTCATCCTGGGACACACACCGCGGCAACTTCGTGAACCTGAAACGAAATCTATTCCCGTACCTGGATCAGTCGGTCTCCGCAGTACTGGACGATCTGAAGAACAGCGGCTTACTCGAGGACACGCTGGTTCTGCTGACGGGAGAATTCGGTCGCACACCAAAGATCAACGCCAACAGCGGCCGCGACCACTGGGGCCCTGTGATGACATCTCTGTTCGCAGGCGGTGGAGTGCGTGGTGGTCATGTCGTCGGAGCATCGGACAAGATCGCGGCCTACCCGGCCGCAGACAAATGCACGGTCGAAAATCTGGCGGCCACGATGTTCAACGCCCTGGGTATCCCGCGCCATCAGATGTGGGACGACATCGACGGTCGTCCCCACGAGATGTACCGCTCCGAACCGCTGTTCGACCTGTTCTGACTCGGCGCTGAGGAACGTGTCCGAAAGCGGCATAGCCGCAACCAAAAGATAGGATGGGCACTCCTGCCCGTCCCGGAATGACGGACGGGCAGGAGTGCCCATCCTACGATGCGCGCGGCACGGCGCGCACGGCGCGGCACGGCGCGCACGGCGCGCACGGCGCGGCACGGCGCGCACGGCGCGCACGGCGCGCACGGCGCGCACGGCACGGCGCGCACGGCGCGCACGGCGCGCACGGCGCGCACGGCGCGCACGGCGCGCAC
>Ga0114999_10000362_pt1 | contig 67689 bp, 69 predicted proteins | sample ArcticOcean_MG_C_3_FD_89820 | JGI IMG/M metagenome (GOLD analysis project Ga0114999, IMG submission 89820) | Marine microbial communities from western Arctic Ocean - ArcticOcean_MG_CB8_126 | ecosystem: Environmental > Aquatic > Marine > Oceanic | place: Arctic Ocean: Canada Basin | collected...
TCACCGACGTCCATGCCCGATCGAATCACACGTCGCATCACACCGGGACCACAATCGAGAAGAATCACGCCACCCTCGTTTTCGAGCATTACAGACGCCCCGCCACGATCGTGCGCGTAGCTTCCGCCGCCGCCCGTTCCCGTAAACGTAACCTTCATCGATTGCCCCCTAATGCCGAATTCGATTTCATCCGGCGGCATCATACCCTTTCTCCCACCGATCAAATCTCAGTGAAGCGCGCTAAACATGCACGAAAAACAGATCCGTCAGGGCATACTGCTCACCACCCCTGCTACGATTCGCCAGTTCGTAACATCGCTCCACATTCAGGATCCCAACATGCCTCAACACATCGCAGCCAACGACCCACGCCTCACATGGTCGGGCGCTATATCGACCGAAGTCTCCAACGAGTGGGTCATGCCGTGGCGCATCGAGCACGAAGAAAGAGAGCTCTACGACAGCGAGCTTGCTCTCCGAGCAGCAATGGCTGCCGGCGTGCGGGTGACGTTCCAGAGCGACACGACCACTATCGAGGGCACATGTAATTCGTTCCAGGAAAGAGGGCAAATCGATCTGGTGGTTGACGGCGAACTGGTGTCCTCGGTAAACCTGGAAAACCAGACGTCGTTCCAATTCGAAAATCTCGCAGCCGGAACCAAAAGCATCGAACTATGGCTTCCCCAGTTTGGAGAAACCCGACTCAGTGGTCTTGGGATCGACGTTGAAGCGGAAATATCCGCAACCCCGGTTTCGAACGCAAAAAAATGGATCACCTACGGAAGTTCGATATCGCAATGCTCCGCAGCCGATTCGCCAACTCAAACCTGGCCCGCAATCACAGCCCGCACCCGTGGATACGATCTCACGTGCCTTGGGTTCGGTGGTCAGTGCCATCTCGATCCCATGATCGCCAGAGTTATCAGAGATCGTGAAGCCGATCTGATTTCGCTCTGCCTCGGAATCAATATCTACGGAACCGCTAGCCTCGCTGAAAGAACGTTTGGACCCGGCATACTCGGTTTCGTAAAAATCGTTCGTGAAAAGCACCCGACAACGCCTATCGCCCTGCTCTCACCGATCTACTCACCGGATCGTGAAGACTCGCCAAACGAAGTCGGATTCACGCTAAAGAAAATGCGAGAAGTGGTAGCAGCTTCAGTAGAAACGCTCCGCAGGAACGGCGACGAAAACATCACCTACATCGACGGCCTCGACATCTTCGATGCCACCAACGCCCACCTACTGCCCGACGACCTTCACCCCAACAACGAAGGCTACGCAATCATGGCCCAAAACGTTCTCAAGAACCTACCGACGGTCTAGCCTCCGGCCAAGTAAACGCCGCCTCGCGGCCCTAGTCGTCGTGCGGGTGGTCGATGTTGTTAATACTTCGCCAGATCCGCCACTCGTCCATCTCGTCCTTCTTGTAAAGGTTGATGAACTTGCCACGCATCACGACCGCCTCGCCACCCATCTTCGGAGCCATCGAGTAATTGAATGCACCACGCGTGTAGACCAGTGTCTCGTGCACCTCAACTTCGGCAACGATCGACTTGATCTGGGCCTTGATCGACTTGAAGAACTCACGTTGGTGCGCAACGATCGCCTCTCTGCTTATAACAGCAGGGCGATCGGGCATCATGAGCATTGCGTCTTCAGCAAAAAGATCGTCGAACTCCATCACGTCCGACTTGTTCGTCGCCTCGGCATACCGCTCTTCAAGCTCGAGTATCAAAGCGCGATCATCGGCCATCACATCACCTCCAAGTACGTTCCTAGCTATCGCCGGAATTGATCGGGTCGGGTCTATATCAGCTATTGATATCAACCCCCGCTCGAGCCTATAAGCGTGTATTCCACCAAAGCCGTTCGGGTCTGGGCACAGTCGCAATGCGCCGAAAGTACGGGCTTCATCCAATCGTGCGGACTATACGAATATGGCTGCTAGTCCCCAGTCGAAGCCGGACCATCTGAGTTTGGAGAGCTCACGGCAGGCATATCTCCAAGTAACGTCCGTCTGAAAGTCTTGTCCATCTGAGAATGAATTTTCATAGCCAGAGTCGCAGTCACTGCCACGCTTAGCGCCATCACAAGCGCGGGCACAGGATCAGTCAATTCCCCAACCGGCATCATTTCGAGCAGCTGCACTACGGTCCACACCCCGGCGGCCAGCAGCAATACGCTCACAATCGCCGTACTCAAAACATCGGCAACATTAAACCGCGTCGTTATTTTGAATCGCACAAACACACGCCTGACAAAAACGGCTCCAAGGTCGATCAAAACTTTCCACAGCACGATTCCAGCAGGCACGGCAAGAGTCACCACGGCCGCGAGCACAGCGACGCCCACCAGTTCAGCCGGTATTCCAACCTCCGTCGCAAGACTCGTTCCAACGTTCGAGATCAACACCCCGGCGATGACGACAAGCCCGATGCTTCCGAAGCTAACGGCGGCCGAGCGAACACCTCGAACAAGATCGTCTGGTGCAGGTCTCGCCGGCGCCATCGCTCTACGGGCTGTGGCAATCCTTGCAGAAAATACTGCTGCCTCTTTCTTCACACCAGCAGGCAATATCCAACCTACAAACGATCCGATAACCCCATGTGACCTGAATACCAGCGGGTAAACAAACGACGCCATGAGCGTGCTGATCGTCACGACCGGGTAGAGCTGCGCCCCAACAGCAGAGACCTCGCTGCCAGCTCGCGCAATTGCCAGCGAAAACTCGCCAGGCTGCGGCATCGACGTACCAACTTCGAGGGCCGTGTCGCCGTTATGCCCGATCAGGAATGTCCCTACTGTGGCGGCCAGTACTTTTCCTGCGACCAGAACTCCGGTCACGATCAGAGCCGTTCCGAAATACTCCGGCACATCGCCCATGTTCACAAGCATCCCGATAGAAACGAAGAACAGGGCTGCGAACACATCACGCACGGGTGATATCAACCGTGCGATTTGATCGCGGTGCCTCGTATCGCCCAGCACCGTTCCGATCAGGAAAGCCCCGGCACCGGCTGAAAGTCCCATTTCACGGGCGAGCAAGCCCACGCCAAAGCACATACCAAGACTGCCGATCAGCAGCGTCTCGCGTGATTTTAAATAATCGAGGAGATCCATCAGCCGGGGGGCGAGCAGCGTGCCGAAAACCAGGGCACCTATCGCAAATACCGTCATCTTGAAAACGATCGGCCACACCTGCACAGCTCCGCCATCTTCCTGATTGCCGTAACCGGCAAAAACGGCCAGAAGCACTACAGCGATGAAGTCCTCAACCACCAGTATGCCAACAACTAGTTGGCCGCGAAGCGACATCAATTGGCCGTTTTCACGCAGGATCTGAACCAGCACAGCCGAGCTCGAAAACGCCAGTGCTGCGCCGAGATATATCGATGTGGTGGTGGTCCAGCCGAGGGCTCTACCGAGGAAGTAACCGAGTGAAATCATCGCAGTGATCTCGACAGCACCGATCACCACGACACGGAATCCGACCTTGCGAATTCGTTCCCAACCGAACTCAACGCCGATCGCAAATAACAGCACAACCAGCCCGACTTCCGCAACGAGCGAAACCGTTTCGGTCTCCGCCACGAATCTGCCCTGAAGTGCAAACGGTCCCACGAGCACGCCCGCGAGGAGATAGCCGAGGATCGGCGGTTGCCGAAGAAGCCGGAATACGATCAGGGCTGCGGCTGCAGCGACCATGATCAACGCGAAATCTCTTACAAAGTCTCCTGAATGCACATATCCATACTAGAAAAGTCAGCCCTAAGATTTCGCCGATCCTGAGAACGGATTCAGATGAATCTGCCAATCGAGCAGCGAACACCAATCCGCTATACTCCCGGCTCCAACGCATGGTGCCATTTCTGAATGAGCGGTACGAACCGTCCCAAACTGGCAACACAATCACGGAGTCAGACAATGCCTCAATACATCAGCTTGATCAACTACACGTCACAAGGTGTGGCCGCAATAAAGGATTCGCCAGATCGTCTTGCAGCAGCAAAGTCAGCTATCGAATCAGCAGGTGGAAAGATGCTCAGCTATCACCTGACCTTGGGTCAGTACGACGCAGTTACGTTGACCGAATTCCCAAACGATGAAGCAGCCACAACGGTGCTCCTCACACTAGGTATGCAAGGCAATCTTTCGACCCAAACGATGAGAGCCTTCACCGAAGAAGAATTCTCCGGATTGCTCAACAACCTACCCACACCCATTCCCTCTCCCTAGCAGGGAGAGGGAATGGGTGTGGGTCGAAATCACCCCAAAACGAAATCACCCAAACCCACCACCAACTCACCCACTCCCCGCCACCTCTTTCGGCTGTCACGATGCAAGCTAAGGCCTTAGTGCAGATAGAAGCGTCAGAAGGCCTCCGAGACTGTATACGTAAGGTGGCGTAAAACCCTGAAGAAAACGGAACCCCGACGATCAGGTAGTGTCCTAACTTGAATTCTGGCTGCGAGAGTGGTGTCACCAACCCTTGGGCATTAACGACTACACGCCATTGCATCTTCTGCACTAGAATGATCGCATGAAGTCACTGATCGTAATCAACGGTCCTATTGGTGCGGGATAAAGTACCGTCGCCCGGATTCTTGTTGAAGATATTCGGCTCCGAGGACGCTCAGCAGCCGTAATCGATTTGGATCTGCTGTACTTGATGATGAGCGACAAGCCCATGGGAGACCAGAATGTATGGCTGGGCGCGCGCCGAGCCGCTGCAGCCTTGACGGATTCGTTTGATTCTTCCGGCGTCGATATCGTGATACTGGACGGACAGTTTTGGGACAGAGCAGAACGTGCTCCATTCCAAGACAATCTCAAATGGAGCGGCGAGCCATTCTTCGTGACCCTGCAAATTTCCTACGGCGAGGCGTTAAAACGGGTGCAGGGAGATGCGACAAGGGGAATCTCGCGCGACCCTGAGTTTTTAACCAAGGCTCATGCTGATTTCGAGGACATCCTGGAGCCTTTAAAATCGACTGACCTCATACTGGACTCGACTCACCAAACAGCCCGACAACTTGCAACAGCGATCCTCAAAGAGTCGATGGCATGGAATCTGGACAGCCCAAACAAAAGCGCAAATAATTATGAACGACCCTCTCCCTAGCAGAGAGAAGGCTAGGGTGTAGGTCGAAATCGCCCCCAGTCAAAATCACCCACTCCGCGCCACCTCACCCCACACACCCGCCCCAAGCCCATGCCTCGCACGAACCTCATTCGGCGTCACGATCTCCGAATTCCCAAACGACGACACAGCAGCAACACAGCTTCCCACAATCGGAGCACAAGACAGCATCTCGTCCAAAACCACACGATCCCTCACCGAAACCAAGTTCGCGAGCATCGTCAGCAACCACCATGGGCTTGCCAAGATCGAACTTCACTGCTTGCTGTCAGTGGTGACAATGCAAGCGAAGGCATTGGTGCAGGCAGAAACCTCGGAAGATCTCCGAGACTGCATACGTAAAGTGGCGTGACTTAGGCGAGTAATGCAGCTAATCCGAATCCAACCACTGTAAGAAGAACTCCGATGGTGAGGGCACCGATTATTTTGGAATAAGTAGTCAGATCACCCACATTCTGACTTAATGTCCGGACATTCTGCGCTAACTCGGAAAGTGTCTCGGTTTCAATGGTTCGCAAGTAATCCTTGTCCATTCTGGGGATGTGGCCTATTAACTGTTCAGGACCAGGCTGATACGGCTTCACAGAAGCAACTGCAAGGCGATGGAATTCGACGGTCGCGAATGTGGCCTCGTAATCTAACGTCAATCACCGGGGAGAGGCATTGTATACACCAAGTACAAGATGCCCCTCAAACCCTGGGTCTATCTGCAGACCAGCGAGCAGGATCATCCCCTTGCGGGTGTAGTAACTGCGCACGCCGATGTGCCCAGCAATATCCGCCGGTAATTTGACGGATTCATATGTGTTCATCAATGCGAACTGGCCCGCGTTGAGCACGATAGATCGTTCACGCTCGACATCGATTTCGGTAGTGTCGCCACTCCGCAGTGATGGAGAACCAATTCGCAAGTCGTAACTCGCAGGCTGCAGGCAGTGATCGGCGAAATCAGAGATGCCTAACTCGCCATTGTCTACGGCGCTGCGGATCTCACCGTCCGACATAAGCATAATGAACCCCTTTGTTGACAAACCATACAACAATGAACCATGCGAACATATGTTCCCCTGTCACAGTTTTCTTGAAACGGGGAAATTAGATGAATAATTATGAACGACTCTCCCTAGCAGGGAGTGCGCTAGGGTGTGGGTCGAAATCACCCCAGCCAAATTCACCCAAACCCACCACCAGCTCACCCACCCCGCGCCACCTCACCCCACAGCTCTGCCTCAAGACCGTGCCTCGCACGTACCTCGTTCGGCGTCATCACGCCAGCGTTCACGAGGCTGACCTCTCGCGCAACACGCGAATCTTCAGAGTCGTTAAGCGCCTCGACCGACGAAACATCGAACTTGAATCGATACTCCTGTGGCGAGAGTCCAAACGCCGGTATCAAACTCCGATTCAGGCAGTCCTCAATCAATTTCAGCTCAGGAACGATAGTGTTCCGCCACAGGAATCGCTCGAAAGTGCTGACATTCGATAGCGTCGCGTTTTCAAGCTCCCCGAGAAACTCCGTCGGCACCCCAAACGAACGAGATACCTCTTCGACCGACCACTCCAGCGCCTTTGCGAACTCCATGTCACGCTGGCTCAATCCGAGCCGTTTCGCATCCATTCCCCGACCGAGAAGAATCGGCCGGTGCGCTTTCGATGAGCCTTTAAAGCGTGAATCCCATCGTGAGTAGAACTCCGACACTTCGTCGTCGGTCGGCGTCTCATCAGACGTAATCGCAAGATCGCTGGGAGTCGCCGAATTTGCGAAGAAGTTCCGGTTGAACCGCTGCGCCTCAAATCCCATGTCCACCGACAGCCGAGCCGGCGCAACCGCCGACAATCCAGCAAAATCTTCGAGCGGGTTGAATTGCTTGAACCACACCATCTCTTCAGGAAGATAGGCGACCCGTTCGCCAGCGTGTTCATAAACGAACCCACGAACGTACTTACGAACGTCGGGCATCACCCGCATGCGATCGGGACGAAGCGGCCATAGCTCGCTCACAACTCCCGACTCGTCCTTCTCAATACCGAGATACGCGCTACCCCAGAGCAGCAAATTCGACTCGATAGCCCGCACCAATTCCGCTCGGCTCCAGGAGTTATTAGGGTGATCGATCAGTCGCTGCAAAGGGTGAGTATTTTCTACCGTCTGCCAGGTGCTCTCGCCTCCCGAATCAACGTGTTGCTCTACGCGAAGTTCCGGGCGCCCGACCGCATCAGCACGAGTGCGTACAGCAGCATAAACCGCGGCCGAAGTAGCGTAGTACTCGCCGTACTTCGCCGACGTCCACTCGCCACCAACTCCGTCGACTGCATCGAATCGATCAACCGTCACACGCGTCGAACGGTTCGCCTTTTCGCCAGCCCTGAATCGCTCGCCAATAATCCGGCCAATTCCCGACCCTATCGATATCGCCGCTTCTAGTCCGAACTTCATTCTTGATCCTTTGTAATAGTTGTCATTTCTTCCCCGACACCTGTGTCATCGGCATCTTCGGGACCTACCCGAACTCTGAAACCACGATCCGCAGACTTCGCAAACGCCAGCATCACCGAATCTGCAAGATCCGGACTCCGCTCACCTCTCGATCTCAGCTCATCCTTTCCCTCAATTCGCATCTGCCCGCTACTCGTGAACAGATAACGGATCGATGCCAGTTGCGAAATCAGTTCCGCATCGTTTGGAATACGAATTCGCCCGGCAAAAAACCGCTCTCTCAGACCGTCGTAAAGCTCGGCTCTGAGATTCGCAAACTGCTCTGGCTTGCTCGCCCGCCTTGCAACGTTCACACCCTCGACATTTGGGATCTTCAGCTCGTTAAGGCGATCTACAACCCCGGCACCAATTCCGATTTCGTCAACCCGAATCGCCCTCGGCCCGTGCTCTCTCGCCACCCTTGCCACACGCCCGGAAGTGCTCATCGTGTCCTCTCGGCGATAAGAATCGAGCGAGATTATTTCCTCGCCACGACGCACACATATTGCCGTGCGATCGCTACCGAAACGTGCAACGTCGACCCCAACCTGCAATTCGCCACGTTCACGATCATCAATATCGCTAACATCAGCCCTAGCCGCGGCCTCGACCAACTTCAGCGGTATCAGTGTGTCCTCCGACTCGGTCGGAAACTCACCCATTACCCGCACTTGATACAGGTAGCTCTCTTTGCCCCAGTTCTGCTCCGCATCCGCCACCCACTTTGGTGTGACCAACGACGGCACCACGATCTCGTCCCGCACCATATTCGGCGTGTCGAACGCAGAAATATGAATCGTCTTCCACAATCCACGACGCTTATGAAACGCGTCGTAAAAAGTCCCTCTAAGCGATGTCGGGTTGCCGATCAAAAGCACCTTCGCATCTGCCGAAGTCATCGATCCCTCGATCGCCTCGAAAATACCTTCGCGGACACCGGAAGCCTCATCGACTACAAATAAAATATGACCCTCGTGGAACCCCTGAAACCTCTCAGGTGTGTCGGTCGAAAGCCCCTGTGCGAAGTGCTTGTCACCAAGCTCCAGTGAAGTTCTCAGCAGCCTCCCACCAATAAGCTTGGCGTTCTGGTGATGAGCTCTGCGGATTTCTCGCCAGAGAATGTCACGCACCTGGTGACCCGTTGGGGCAGTAGTGATCACGATTGCGTCTGGGTGACACATCAACCACCACAACACAACGTGCGCAGCGATATACGTCTTTCCAGACCCATTGCACGACCTGACCGCCACCCGGGCGTTATCGCGCACCGCCTCTAGTATTTCGTTCTGCTTCGACCACGGACTCGCCCCCAACTTCTCGGAGACGAATCGAATCGGATCGGCAGCCCATGCGGACCTGACCGATTCTGAGTATTGAGGCGCGTCTACATTGCTTTTTGGGCTATGAGATCCGCGAATCTGGGTCGGTCGAGCAAGTGGGTCACCTCGCACTAATCGCGCGGGCTAAAAATGTGACCGCAAGTACGGCACCGGTAGCACGTATTCGACTGTGGATCGGTCTTCTCGAGACGGACCGGAGCATCATTGGAGCATCTCGGGCATTGTGCAGTCTGCTCGCTCTCGTCACCCACCAGCGCACTCCCCGCGTCATCCACCGCAATAACCCTGGTCTGCATCTTCATGAACATCACTTTCACTGCTTATTAGAACATTTGTTCTAATAAGCTAGACGCATAACACCCACCCGTCAAGCGTCATTTGGCAGGGAATTAATTTCATCAAAGAAGTGAAACATGTAAGTCTCGGGAGCTTCGACATACCGCCCGGAGCCCGTCTGGCCTCTCTCCTTCGGGAGGTACTGAGGGCCGCGTCGCAGACATTCCGCGACCAAGTCATTCGATGACGCCCGGAGCTAAACGCAGGCACCCGGCGCTTGTCAGGTCTCGCTCCTTCGGGAGGTACTAAGGGCCGCGCCACAGACATGTCGCGACCAAGTCATTCGATGACGCCCGGAGCTAAACGCCGCGCCCGGAGCCAGACGCCACGCCCGAAGCCCGCGCTGGTCCCCCTTCCTTCGGGAAGGGGTTAGGGGAAGGGTAGATTGCGACGGGGAGCCGAGTGACCCTGTCACGAGAGCGACTAACGCCACGCCCGGAGCAAATAACCAAGCGCGCGAAAAGGCAGTAGTGCGAAAGCGCGTCGGGGGCTGGTCCGGCTGCGCTTCCTCGTACACTACCGCCCTGCAAACAGCTTCTCACTCATTGCATGTGCCGAATGTGAAGGGAGTCACAATCGCGTGAGGAACCTGTGAATACCTCGTTCGACATTGCCCCTTCGCAACACGTTTTCTACGAAAATTAACGTGTTATCTAAAGGCTTTTCGTAACCTCAAAGGCATCTCACAAAACACCATTCACGCCACCCTCAGAGGTATTATCCGATTCATCAATCAGTAACACGATTTACAAAGGCTCAAAATGAAAGTTCTCGTAACCGGATCGTCCGGACTCATCGGCTCCATGCTGGTCAACACGCTAGCCGACTCGTTTGAGCTCTCCGCGCTCGACGCACGATCGTCAGATAACGCACCCGACGTTCCCACGCTCATCGCCGACGGCTCAGATTACGACACCATGTCGAAGGCGTTCGAGGGCATAGATGCAGTCATTCACCTCGCCGCCAACGCACCCGTCGAAACGCCCTGGCCCGACGTCCTGAAAAACAATATCTCTGCGACCCACAACGTCTACGAAGCCGCCCGCCAGCACAACGTAAAACGAGTCATTTTCGCAAGCTCGAACCATGCTGTAGGCAACTTCGAAATGGACGAGCCGTACAGCCGTATCCGAGTAGGCGACTACAAAGGACTGACGCCCGGTGGCTTCAAACAAATCGATCATCTTGTGCCGATCCGACCCGACTCCGACTACGGTGCCAGCAAGGCATTTGGCGAAGCGACAGGCCGCTACTACCACGAGCACTTCGGACTGGAAGTCGCCTGCCTGCGCATCGGAACAGCCAACCGGCAAAACAGCCCAGCAGGGTCGGTTCGAACACTGGCAACCTGGCTCAGCCACCGCGACCTCGCACAGCTGGTCACCCAGTGCCTAACGCAGCCGATTGGCTTTGAAATCTTCTACGGAGTTTCCGACAACACCTGGCGATTCTGGGACACCGACCACGCCAAGAAAACTATCGGCTACGCCCCACAGGACAACGCCGAGGACTATCGGTAGCTGCTTCCTCTGCCTGGCAGAGAGGTTGATGGGGGTCTTATCTCGTTCCGATCTGGAAATCCATGCTACCGTGTTGCGAACCCGGCAACTTCACTAAATCAAAATACCCGAGAGATATTCCAATGAAAGCTTTTAGACTCCTCGTAATTGTCGGGGCTCTATCCATTTTTGCGCTCGCCACCATGGCTCCGCACTTCCATACTTTCACCGGCGTCAGGGCGAACGTTAATGTCCAGTTATCCGGTGGCAAAGTCGAGATGACCCCGAGTGGCAAAACGGGGTCTGGAACCGCCAACTTTACTTTCTATTCGAATGATGATCCACCGAATGACGATCGAACGGATGGCACCTTCGGAAATGGTCGAGTCAGGTTCCAGATTCGATGCATCACGTCACCATGTAGCCTCAAAGGCGAAGTCAAATTTTTCATGACATTCGATGGAAACAAAGAGGTACCGCTCAGCGGTCAGGGCACTCTGACTGGTGATATCAGCAAAAACGACGAGGGAAACTGGGTCGGCAGCTCAATGACTTTGAACGCCCGGGTCAGTGAGCTCATAGAAAAGTAAGCGACCGAAATCGCCGTCCGAGTCGAGCGCTACCAGCGTAGCGCGTGGCCCGACCCCTACTCTTCCGATGACTGAGATGGAGATTCCTTGTCGCGTCCGTCAATCACCGGTCCATCGGTGTTTACCGGCTCAGGAGGTCGCTCACCCCGTCCGTCAATAACCGGGCCATCGGTGTTGACGCGCTGGGGCGGTCGATCGCCCCGACCGTCAATTACCGGACCATCAGTATTCACCCGCTGACGGTCAGAAGCACTTCCACGGCCTTCTCGTCTTGGCCCTCGGTCATCTCTGCGCGGACCGCGAGAATCACCGCCACGATCATCACGACGTGGCCCTCTTGAATATCCGCCCCGGTCGTCTCCTCTACCACCACGATCATCCCTACGTGGGCCGCGAGAGTCGCCACCGCGATCATCGCGTCGTGGGCCTCTTGAATATCCGCCACGATCGTCTCCTCTACCACCACGATCGTCACGGCGTGGGCCACGCGAGTCGCCTCCACGATCGTCACGACGCGGACCGCTGGAATATCCGCCCCGGTCGTCACCTCTACCTCCACGATCATCGCGGCTTGGACCGCGTGAGTCGCCTCCGCGATCGTCACGACGTGGACCACTGGAATATCCGCCCCGATCCTCTCCTCTACCACCACGATCATCACGGCTTGGACCGCGTGAATCGCCTCCACGATCGTCACGACGTGGACCGCTGGAATATCCGCCCCGGTCATCTCCCCTAGCACCACGATCATCGCGGCTTGGACCGCGTGAGTCGCCACCACGTTCATCTCGTTGACCACTGCCGCCACCACGCCGAACATCCCTGCGGGGTTCGTTCGAGTCTATCTCGTGGCGATATCGACCAGTTGGTGCGCGGCGGTCACCAAAGCTCGAACGGGCAGATTCACCACGATCAACCACCCGAGTTCGCGACGTCGTCGTCCGGTGATCTGATCTCTCGAACTCATCGTCATCAGGAGATCGTCTCGGACTCTGGGCCATATCCTCGAGCCTCTCGAGACCAGCCTCCGTCGCCATCGTGCGACCAATCCCGGTGTAGCGAGCGAGGCCCTGCCCAACCAACTGCGCCATCTTCGCCCGGGCAGTCGCCATATCTATATTCCGGAACCATCTGGCGATCATCAGATAGGTCAATTCGCCCGGTGTCAGGCTCTCTTCAGTTCCCACCAACACATAAAGCACCCGATCCGACGCGCTTACCATCTCGCGAAATGCAGGCGCTGATGGGATCATGCCTGTCAGATCCCACGCCGCAACCACCCACTCTTTTTCATCGTCTTCAAGCCGACCCCATGCGCGCAAGCGTTTAGCTTCTAGGTCGGTTGATTGACCGAGACGGTCGGGTATCGAGGAAAGATCTATGTTGTGAACAATTTCAGCCATCGTTAAATGATGAACGCAATAATGGCTTGCGTCCACAGAGTTCTTACACCCGATTCAAACCCACACCGTCTACTGTCATTCTGAACTAGATTCAGAATCTCTAACCACGGAATACACCGATCCAATCAGTCTCCGACTGCCCTCGAATCACCAAAGTGCCCTCTCGATCGAGATACTGAATCAAGTTCAGCAAGACAATTGCTCCATTCACCGTCCGTCCTCCCTCCTCCGGGAGGGGCCGAGGGCTGCGTCGCATACACGCAGCGATCAAGTCGTCCGACGACGCCCAGAGCTCGATCGGTCCCCCTTCCTTCGGGAAAGGGCTAGGGGATGGGTAGATTGCGACGCGCGACCAAGCCGTCCGACGACGCCCGGAGCTCGATCGGCCCCCCTTCCTTCGGGAAGGGGCTAGAGGATGGGTAGATTGCGACGCGGAGCCGAGTGACCCTGTCACGAGCGCGACTAACGCCACACACCCCAAGCAACAACGCTGCTACCATCCCGAACGTGACACCTTCAAATAACCAATACGCTCTCGCCGCCGATATTGGCGGTACAAACATCCGGGCAGCACTGGTCGATCCAGATGGCCATATGACCGGACGCGGAGCGGTCGAGACTCTCCCTGAACGCGGAATCGACTATGCAAGCGAACGGCTCGCCCGGCTGCTTAAAGCTGCACGAGCAACCGCTCCTTCGGGAGCCGAAATCGTGGGTGTAGGCGTATCGACCGCCGGTCCCATCAGACCCGCCACCGGCACATACAACCATCCACCTAATCTTCCCGGGTGGCACGATAAATCTATGAAATCGTCACTCGCTGAAGCGATGGAAGTCCCCGTTTGGGTCGGTCACGACGCCACTCTCGCCGCGCTCGCCGAAACTCGTTTTGGTGATCACATCGGAGCCGAAAACCTTATCTACGTCACCATCAGCACCGGCGTTGGCGGCGGAATAATCGCCAACAGCGAAATGGTTACCGGCTCAGCTGGCGGCGCTGGCGAAGTAGGTCACCTTGCGGTGCGCACCGGCGCATACAAATGCAACGTCGGCTGCGATGGTTGCTTCGAAGGAAACGCCGCCGGACCTGCCATCGCTCGTATTGCACGCGACACGTGGACAGGTGAAGGAGCCCTTGCTGAACTCGCAGAGGGCAAGCCTGAGAACATCACGTCACGAATGGTTTTCGATGCTGCTGACGAAGGCGACCCTGTTGCGCAGGCAGTAGTCGACCTGACCATCCAGAACGTCGCCATCGGACTCGGGATGCTAATTAACGTCTTCAACCCCGAAGCGTTAGTAATAGGTGGCGGAGTTGTCCAGGGACTGCAGCGTCACTGGGAGAAGCTCAAAGTAACCGTGATCGAAAAATCACTGCCGGGCTACGGAGAAGCAACCCCGCTCACCGCCACCCGCCTCGGCGACGACGTAAGCCTGCTAGGCGCCGCCCAACTCGCCTTCAGGGAAGTCCGCCGACAGTAACGACGCAGTCACCGACTATCGGTGACGACACTAATCTCGCTGTCACCGAATCGAACGTACCAAATGTCATGCTGAACTTGATTCAGTGTCTCTAACGATAAACTGAATCGAGAGCATATGGCGAGACGTGCCATGTTGAACACCGTTTGCCAGCGGGCGTGATACTGAATCAAGTTCGGCATGACAGTTGGAGAACCGCAGCGAAATCGACTCGACCGAATCAGGTTCGATCAAACGCCCGACCAGTAAAAGTGCCAATGGCACCCTAAAAATTCTCTTCGTGATCCCACGGATCTTCCGGCGGCAGGTCGATATCGAAGGGGTCACCGCGATCGAGCCCAAGTTCCTCGGCCTCCTCGGTCACTCCGGTTCCGAAATCATCCACCTCGTTCGGATCGGGGGCATTGGCCCAGCCCTCAATCTCCGAAGGCTCGTAACCCTCAGTATCGATACCCGGCAAAGTATCAGTCGCACCAAACATCGAACGAGCCATCTCCTGAGTCACAACCTCATCGAGATCTTCCTCATCCTTCATCGTTTGCAACGCCTGTTGAACCAGTTCGACAACCCTTGGTTCAGTGCTCACCAGCAATTGCTCAAGCTGACTCTTAGCCACAGCACCACCGATGCGCTCAACAGCCGAAATCGCCGCCAGCTGCACAGTCAAATCAGAATCATCCAACGAAGCCTGAAGCGCGGCTAGGTTCTCCTCGTCACCGATTTCACCCATCGCCATCGCCGCCTCGTATCTGATCGATGCAACGTCGTGCTCTAAATCAGGGAGCACGTGACTAATCCATCTCGGATCCGATGTCCGACCCATCGCAAACAAGCTGCTCTGTCGAGCACCGACATCATCCAGAGCCCACGCGCTTTCAATATAGCCTGGTAGCCGTTCATCATCGAAAACCGATACAGCCTCAAGCACCTTCAGTTTCACGTCTTGAACTTCACGTTCATCCTCGAGCACACCGTATAACAGCCGAGTCAGCACAATCTCATCTTTAGCGCCGAGCTTCCCCGTTTGGGCTAATGCCGTAAGAAATGCCAGTGGAATCGCCGCAGCTACCCGCACCTCAACCGAAGGATCGTCCGTGAGCAACTGACCAATCGGCCTTATCAACGTCCGATCAACGCTTTCCTCTAGACCCTTTAGCGAACTGATCCGCACCTCAACGCTAGGATGTGCCAGACCCTGCTTGTAGATTGCTTCGAACTCAACATCAGGCTGTTCATCACACAGCGCAACCATGCGATTAACCATTTCCAGTACTCGATCAGACGTCCATTCCAGCCAGAGTTCTCCGAACTCCTCCGCCTCGGGAGTTGTCAGCTTAGAAAGTTCAGGAAGCGATGCCCAAATAATTGGAGCATCGTCATCTTCGGGAAGTTGATTCAGAAATTCGTCTAAACCCATATCAAGACTCACTCGTTCCGGGTGCTCGCACACCCACCAACAGACGTCCTATTCGTCTTTTGACGCAACCTCGACACCCAAGCACTGCATAGCAGGCGAACGCATTGATCCGAACACCCAATCGGCTGAATCACCGACCTCCTCCACCTGCGAAAGAACCTTGTAAACATTGCCTGAAATCATCGTATCTTTCACTCGACCGACAATCTCGCCATTCTCAATTTTGTACCCGAGCGAAACGTTTGCGCGGAAATCTCCGCCCAGCTCGTTACCCTGCCCGGCACCCAGAAGTTCCTCGATAACGAGTCCCTCTTTTACCCCTGCGATCATATCGTCGAAATTGGTATCACCCGCAGCGATATCGATTACCGATGTGCCCGGTGAAGGCGTACTCGCAAGTCCACGACCCGCCGCACCAGTGGAAGTTCTACCGAGCTGGCCCGCCGTCTGAAGATCGAGCAGAGGACCACCCGCAACGCCCTTATCGATCAACGCATGCTTGCGACTCGCAACACCCTCATCGTCGAACGGCCGACTGCCACTCGCACCACTTATCAGCGGGTCGTCATAAATAGAAATTCGCTCATCGACAATTTTCTCGCCCCAACGCTCACCAAGGGGCGACGATCCGTTAGCAACGTTCTTGCCGTTGAACCCTGAAAGCAGAGGATGCAGCATCGTCGCACCAACTCCTCGAGGAGTGAAAATAACCGGAAGATCACCGGTATTCGTCGTCGCCTGCGCTGTTTCTTTCGACCAGCGCAACGATCGCCTAACCGTCTGCAGCAATCGATCCAGCTCAGCATCTCCGAAAAGATGGCTCGATCCGTAACCAGCCCAAACGTTCAGCATGTCGGTTCCACGGATCAACTGGGCGCCGAGAGAGCAGTAGTAGCTCGTCTGCTCGTACTCCTCGTCGATTCCAGCCGAGTTCATTATCCGACCACGACCCGTCGACCAGCCAATCCGAGCATCACAAAGCAAATCAGGCCACTCGTCCATCAATCTCTCGATTAAACCCTGTCCAGTATCGATCATCGACTGCTGTGAAACCTGAGGGACGTTAGCGTCGACAATATCGACACTCGGATACGCACTAGGCGCAGGAAACTCGAACGCAGCCTCAGAACCGAACGGCGCAAGCGTCGCCGCCCGCTCAACCAGCTCCGACTCACGCCCTGCGTCGGTTGTCGAGGTAAACCCGATCCGACCATCGTCGATAACGCGTAACGCCACGCCCGACGTGTCCCGACGCATTATTTCCTTGAGCCGGTTCGACTCGAACGAAACCGGATGGCTTTCCATCTCAATCCGGTAAACCTCGGCCTCATCAAATTTTTCAGAAGCGGCATTTAGAAGTGATTCGCTCAAATTTTTATCTCTTGAAATTGGTGACTAATACAAATTGGAGAAAGCACGTTCATGCTCCTGAAATCAAGCAGTTTTGAATACGAATATGGGGGCTGCCGTTCGACACCGGAAGTGGCGACTGCCCGCCCTTACCGCAACCGCCGCCCTGGTTCATACCGAGGTCGTTGCCAATGCCATCGAGGTTCTTAAGCGTCTCAAAAAGGTTGCCCGTCAGCATGACCGGTCTTACCGCCTCCTGAATCTCGCCGTTGCGAATCATGTACGCCTCGCCCGACGAAAACGTAAACATCTCGTGCTGCGTCATTCCGCCGTACCAGTTGCGAACATATACGCCGTCATCGACGCCCTCAAGCAGATCCTCAAGAGTCGCTTCACCCGGCTCGATAATCGTGTTCGTCATACGAACGATCGGAGGGAAGTTGTAGCCAATCGCCCGAGCGTTTCCGGTTGGCTTCTCACCGAGCTTGGCAGCGGTCTCACGAGAATGCAGCCTGCCTACCAGCTCGCCCTCACGAACAAGTGCTGTGCGAGTCGCGGGCGTGCCCTCGTCGTCGTACTTGAAGCTGCCTCGCAAACCGGGAATCGCCGCACCGTCGGTAAAGTTCAGGTGCTTCCCACCGAACTTCCGACCCATATACATAATCTCTTTTAGCTTGTCGTTCTCGTAAACGTTGTCGCCTTCCGAAAGATGGCCAAACGCCTCGTGAACAAACACCCCCGCAAGTACGGGATCGAGAATCACTGTCCGCTCGCCACCGTCCAGCGACTTCGCATCGAGCAGCGAAACTGCACGCTTCGCAGCGTCGATCACCTGGTCATCAAGCCCGCGAATCAGATCGTAATCACCCTGCGAACCCAAGCTGAATCCCGCCTGCTGGACGTCACCGCCATTGCGAGCCTGTGCTGAAATCCGAGAGATTACGTGAACCTGCTGCTGCTCGATATACGAGCCGTCCGAACTACCGAAGAACGTCTTACGAGAATTGTCACCATAAATAATGTCGGCACTGTTGATTCCATCGACCGACCACACAAGATCGTTGTAGTGGTCCATCTGGCGTTTCTTCTCCTCAAGAGAAATCTCCGCCGGATCGTGAACGATATGCGCAGGAACCGCCTCTACGTGCGGCTCCACCTCGCCAAGCTCAGTCGTCGACCCGCCCACAGCCTTCGACTGTGCAACAGCATCAGCAACCTTCGTCTTCAGCTCGTCGACACTGTTGAAGCTGGCGAAACCCCAACCACCCTTCGTGACGGCTCGAACGTTTCCGCCTAGACCACTCGTCTGAGCAATGGTGTCGAGCGATTTTCCACGATACGTGAGCCGAGAATTGTCGGTCTCCTCGATACGGATTTCACAGTAGTCGGCGCCGTGGCCGTTCAGTGCGTTTTCAATAAGGTCGCGGTACTTCACGAATTTGCCGAGCCTCTTCTGATTTGCGATATGCCAACGATCACCTGATTCGCGTTAGAAAACGCACAGCACTCAGGCAATCGATTCTTGAAGCGTCAATACTAGCAATCGAGGCAACAAAGTCGCACCACTCAACGGCACCCGTAGTGACATTCAGCCCTGTTGCCCGTGATAATGAAACTCAATGCCCCAGAAAAGTCCAAAACAGCGTGAATATCAAGAAGCCGTTTCGAAGCTTCTCTCGCTCGCCGACTTCGAGCGAAAGTCACGCGCCGGCGATCCTCCCGATTTCCACCTGAAACGAATCGAACGCCTGCTCGGCTATCTTGGCGATCCGCATGTTAATCAAAAATATGTTCACGTGGCAGGGAGTAAAGGGAAGGGAAGCACCTCGGCGATGATCGCCTGGGCGCTCGCTGAGAACGCCTACAAAACCGGACTTTTCACCTCCCCGTCTATCCACAAAATAACCGAACGCTTTCGCATCAACGGAGAACCGATCTCCGAACAAGACTTCACTCAGCTAGTGCACGATCTATGGCCAGCGGTCGAACGAGTTACTGCCGATGGTGATATCGGCATCGTGTCCGTATTTGAACTGGAAACAGCAATGGCCTTCTGCCATTTTGCCAACGTAAAAGCCGACATCAGTGTGATCGAAGTGGGACTCGGTGGCAGACTCGACTCTACGAACATCATCACCCCGCTCGTTTCGGTAATAACGCCTATCAGCCTCGATCACGTAGCGATTCTGGGCGATACGATCGAAAAGATAGCTGGTGAAAAAGCCGGGATCATCAAGCCTGGCGTTCCTCTAGTTACCTCGCCACAACATCCCGATGCCATCGACGTTATTCGCGCAGCGGTGCACGCGAATCAAAGCGAATTGATCGAATCAGATTCATCTGTTGAAATCGTCGATTCAGACCACCTTGGTCTCGATGGCACCAAGCTAGAACTCGCTGTAGGCAGTGAAATAACACGAACTCACCTGCGCCTGCTCGGATCGCATCAAATCGACAACGCACGAACCGCAATCGCCACACTTACCAGGCTCTCAAAAAGCGGTATACCTACTGATAACGGCGCGAATGGCGCGGGAATTCAAGCCGTCCGATGGCCCGCGAGAAATCACCTAGTATCACGAAAACCAACACCAATATTCGTCGACGGAGCACACAACGACGCCTCTGCACGAGTGCTACGCGAATCGATCGAAAATCTGTTCCCCAATCGGAACAATATATTCCTTATCCTCGGAACCGTACGTGGGCATAATCCAGCCGCCGTAGCCCGAGAATTCTCTCATCTCAAACCAAAAATCATCGTGACCGAATCGAGACATCCCAAATCTCTTACCAATTTCGAACTGTCAGATGCACTGGGTGAGAGTAAAATTCCTCTGCACTCAGTGACCGAATCCACCCAAGAGGCACTAACGCTGGCGAAAAATCTGGCGAAATTCGACGATCTGATAGTCGCAACCGGATCACTGTTCGTAGCTGCGGAAGTTATAGAGTCAGAGCACGGAATTGAACCTGAACTCTACCCCGATATCAAACTCCCACCAAGACCCAAAAAAATAGAAAACTCGAACACCACATAAATGACCAGCAATAACGAAAATAGAGTTGTAGTGACCGGCATGGGCGCCATCACGTGCCTCGGAAATTCAGTCGAAGAATTCTGGACCGGTCTCAAGAACGGACAGTCAGGCATTCGAGAAATCAGCCTTGTCAGCCCCGACGGATTTCCGTGCAAGGTCTCGGGCGAAATTCAAGGCTTCGATGCTTCGGACTATATGGATCGCAAAGCAGCCCGTCGAATGGCACGCTTCTCTCAATTCGCCGTTGTCGCTGCCCAGCAAGCGATCAGCGACTCAGGACTCGATCTCGATAATGAAGACCTCGATCGCATCGGTGTCCTCATTGGCAGCGGCTCGGGCGGACTCCCGGAAACCGATCAGCAGGCCGAAATTCGCGTGAAACGTGGTGTCGGTCGAATGAGCCCCTACTACATTCCGATGATGCTGGTGAACATGGCATCAGCCAACATATCTCACACGTTCAAACTCACTGGCTACACCAACACATGCGTCACCGCCTGCGCCGCGGGCACTCAGTCGATCGGCGAAGCAGCCGAAGTAATTCGCCGCGGGACCGCCGACGTCATAGTCACCGGCGGAACCGAAGCCGGAATTTGTGAAATCGGCATGGGTGGATTTAGCACCATGCGAGCCCTCTCAACTTGGGACGGCGATCCCGCAAGAGCCAGTCGACCATTCGACAAAGGCCGGGACGGATTTGCGCCAGCGGAAGGCAGTGGAATCCTCATCCTAGAAAGCCTCGAGCATGCTCAAGCTAGGGGAGCTCACATCTACGGCGAAATCGGCGGCTGGGGTGTGTCGTCCGATGCCTACCACCTTGTTCAGCCACATCCCGAGGGATCAGGCGCGGCAAAAGCCATTACGCGAGCACTCGAAAACGCCAATGTGGAACTCGACCAAGTCGACTACATCAACGCACACGGCACTTCAACTCCGATCAACGACACCTCGGAAACCAAGGCGATCAAAGCAGTCTTTGGTGAACAGGCGTACAACATTCCGATCAGCTCGACCAAATCGATGGTTGGTCACTCGCTCGGGGCGTCCGGATCGCTCGAAGCAATCGTGTGCATCAGCAGTATTAACGATGGAGTGCTTCACCCGACGATCAATCAAGAAGAATCCGACCCCGACTGCGATCTCGACTACATTCCAAACGTGGCAAGAAAAACCCCGATCAAAATCGCACTCTCTAACAGTTTCGGATTCGGCGGCCAAAACGCCTGCCTCGTCATCAAGGAATTCGCCGGGTAGCGCTAGCAGACCGCTAGATTGTCATTGCGATGAGCCTGCATTGAGGCGACGTGGCAATCACGTTGAACAACCTACTTCGAACGATCTGACCACTCACGTACTCGAGGATGGAACGGTAACGCCTGATCGGCGTCGCGGTTTCAATTGACCGCTGATTGCCACGTCGTCGAACTCCTCGCAACGACAAAGCCAGATTCCAGCTGCTAAGCCGGGAACACAATCACCTTCGACTCATCCCGAGTCTGAACGCGAACCCTGCTGCCAACACCCAATCCGTTAGCGGCCCGCCTGCGAACACGAATAAGCGTTCCAGAATCGAGCCGAATACTGTACTCGCTGAACTCGCCCTCGAACTCCCTCTGCTCGACCGTCGCCGTCCTCTGCTCATCTTCCCTCGCAGCTTCGATCTCAAGCTCCGATGCCCGCATCAATGCAAGCACCTGCCGACCGTCCGGTATCGATTCATCGGTCGTGATACGCGTCGGGAACACACCAGCCTCGGTCACAACAACCCCACCTCTGAACACGCCCGGAATCAGTTCACACGGACCGATCAAAGTAGCAACTGCGGCAGAAACTGGATTCTCGTAAACCTCTTCAGGTGTGCCGATCTGCTCGATGCCACCCCCGCCCATAACGGCGATTCGATCCGAGGTAGCCAGCGCCTCCTCACGGTCGTGAGTCACCAACAATGTTGTGGCACCAGATTCAGCGACAATCTTCTTAATATCTCGACGAAGCGCCGCCCTCAATTGCCGATCCAGATTACTGAATGGCTCGTCAAGCAACAGGGCAACTGGGTCCGGTGCGAGCGCCCGTGCGATCGCCACGCGCTGCTGTTGACCACCCGAAAGCTCATGGACGTACCGCGACTCGTACCCGCTCATCCCGACCATTTTCAGAACAGGCGCTATCCGAGCACTGCGTTCCTCAGCCGGCAAGTCTTTTAGACCAAACTCGACGTTTTTAGCAACCGAAAGATGCGGGAACAGAGCGTAGTCCTGAAAGACCAATCCAATGCGTCGTTGGTCGGGCGGCGTATGCATAAACGTTGACCCAACCAGCTGACCACCAATCCGAACGTAACCGTCAGTAACCTGTTCGAGCCCGGCGACCACTCGTAACGCCGTCGTCTTCCCAGCCCCACTTCGACCAAGAATGCTGACGAACTCACCTGGTCTTACAAGCAAGTTGAAATCGCTTATCACCGGATCATCCGATCCCGGGTAGCGACACTCGACCCCCTGCAGGTGAATCACACCAGTCTCGGCCGAAGCAAGCGGGGGTATCGCCAATGCAGCCGCAGCGGCAGCCGCAGCTGAAGGAATTGGTGCTGCAACAGGTTTTCGTTGCCACGGCATCCTCATCGCGAAACCTCTTTCAGCTCAAGCGGTTTCTCAGAAACATCAGCCCTGTCGCCGTGCCCACGTAGAGTCAGATATGCCGTTGGAATCCCCGCAACCACAACTAAAAGCAACGCGGCCGCAGCAGTTTTAGCAAAGAAAGCCTCTGAAGCAGCCGACCATATTGACGAAGACAAAGTTCGATATCCGATTGGAGAAAGTATCAACGTCGCCGGCAACTCTTTCATCGTCAGCAAGAAAACCATCGCGCCTCCAGCAAGCGCGCCAGGCATCACAAGCGGGATCGTCACCGAGAAAATCACCCTCCACTGCGAGCGACCCAGGCTCTGCGCAGCCTCTTCAACCCGCGGATTCACCTGCAACAACGAACTTCGCAAAGCACCCACACTCGCCGGCAAAAACAATACTCCGTATGCAAATATCAGCAGCCATATCGACTGGTACAAAGGACGAGCTACGTTAATTCCAAAGAACACTAATGAAAGTGCGACAACAACGCCCGGTAATCCAAACCCTATATAAATCGATCTCTCGAAAAATCGACTCAGCCCACTGCGGAAACGAACCGCAAGAATCGCAATCGGCAGTGCGGCCAACACCGTTACCACTGCCGCCAACAATGAAACATAAAGCGAGTTAAGCGCCGGGATTAGCAAAGGCAATAATTGTTGATCGTTTAGCAAACCTCGCACGAGCCAGTGAACGAGCACGCCAACGGGTATCACCAAACCGATCAGCACCGGAAGCCCAACCCCAGCTGCACCAAGCCACCGCCAGCTACCCAGATCAATCCTTCTCGGCGATCGAACTGCCCCAACCGTGCTTCGGTGATACGCACCGCTTCCACGTGTAAAACCCTCTCCCAAGAGCAGCAGCACAGCGATAACAACCAGTACCAGCGACAACACCGCCGCAAGCGTCCTATCTATCGACGACTGATACTGAATCATGATCGTCGAAGTGAAAGTCTGGTAGCGAAGCAGTGCAACCCCGCCAAAATCGCTAAGCGTGTAGAGCGCAACCAACAACGATCCACCCGCAATTGCTGGACGCAGCAATGGCAGTGTCACAGCTCTAAACGTGTGGATCGGCCCGTAACCCATCGCCCGCGCCGCCTCTTCAAGCGCGGGATCCATCCTGCGAAGCGCGCCACGAACCGTAAGAAGCACATACGGATACGTCATTAACACGAGCACCAGAGTCGCCCCACCCAAACCGTAAATATCGGGAAGTCGTGTAACGCCCAAGCCAGACAGCCATCCCTGCAACACGCCCCTTGGTGAATACATCTCGATCACGGTAGTTGCCATTACGAAACTCGGCATCACGAGAGGCAATACCGAAGCAACCGAAAGCACCCGTCTGAGCGGTATGTTCGATTTCACAGTCAGCCAGGCGACAGGAACAGCTACCGCAACCGATATCACCGTAACCAGCGCAATCAACAAAAAAGTACGACCAAAGACGGCCGCAGTGTTTGCCCGCCAAATAATGTCGATCCAATCCGAACCAGCACCTAGCGACCTGATCAGCAAATAACCAACAGGGATGAGTGAAGCGAACGCGACAACAGCCGCTGACACCACTAAGAGCGTCGGCGGCCGTTTTCCATCGGTGGATTTCCACCCCATTGATAGAACGCCCGAGAAGGTCACGTTGCCACCGCCCGGATGTCAGGCAGTGGATGCTGCAAACCCTTCCCCGACGTGCGTGGTTCACACAGTCGAATCAACATGCACTTGCAGATCGAATCTGCACCAGCCCCTTACGGAAGGGCGCCAACCTCCCGGAGCAAGTCCTGAGTTCCCTCAAGGTCGATCAAGTTACCCAGATCGATTGAAGGTTTTGTAATGTCTTCCAGAGCCGGAAGCAGGTTGCTCGGCTTCGCACTGTCGTTGAGCGGAAATTCATAGGTCTGGGCAGCAAAATACTGCTGACCCGACGCACTGAGCAGGAATTTAATGAACTGATTTGCGAGATCCTTATTGTCGGATTCACTAAGCAGTCCGACTCCCGCAACGAGTATCACCGATCCAGCATCTGCGGCCCTCGTGTAATAGTTCCGAGCCGCAAACGACTCGCCTTGCTCGGCGATAAATCGGTGCAGGTAGTAGTGGTTCACAAACCCAACTTCGATTTCACCTGCCCCGGCAGCCGCAACGGTCGGCGTGTTCTTAGCGTAGATCTTCGGCTCGTTGGCAACAATTCCTTCAAGCCACACCTTCGTGCGATCCTCGCCCCATTCTTGTCGCATCGCCGTAATCATCGCGTGCAGCGAGCCGTTGGTCGGGGCCCAACCAATTCGCCCTTTCCACTCGGGCTTTGAAAATTCTTCGATCGAGTCTGGCAGATCTGCCTCGGTCAGCATGTCGGTGTTGTAAACGATCACACGTGCACGACCCGAAGTACCGACCCACCTGTTTTCGGGATCACGTGCCCAGTCAGGAACAGAACTCAAAATGTCTGAAGACAACTCTGTGAGCATCGAATCGATTGCCCCGAGACCGCCCGGATCCTGCGCGAAAAATACGTCAGCGGGCGTTCTGTCACCCTCTTCGAGCAGAGTAGCTGCAAGCGGACCCGTAGATCCATAGTTCACCTGAACCTCTGCACCCGTGAGCTCTTCAAAATCAGCGATCAAAGGTGCGATCAACGACTCACTTCTCCCGGAATAGACCACCAGCGGCTTCGCACCATCCGAGTCCCCATCTGAACTACATGAGACTGCCATGGCAGCCAGAATCGAAAACAACGCGACGCTAACTAGCACGCGCCAAATACTGGCAACGCTCATACCCATTTCTCTAAGTCTCCTGAGTAAATCATGTAGGAGCCGACGCCCGCATGTCATGGTTCGTCAGTGCGTCCTAATTCATTCGTATACCGAAATTCTTACCTAAATAATACACATTTATTTCGATACGGCAATTAAGGAATATGAAAGACGCATGAGGATTGAACCACGATAGATTCACTCGTAAAAACACTTATAGCAATTTACTAACATCTAAACGAATTTATTTATTCGTATATACGAAGTGATACCCGAACATAGCGTGCACACCGGTAGCAACATGTGATTTCGGAAATTGAAACTATCTGCCAAATACGTCGTAATCAAATAAGGCGCTTGTAACGCTCGGCAACATACAATTCGTATCAACGAAAACTCGTTCGGCAAACCAGAACGCCCTCACACGAAAACGCTCGCTCGAAACGTATGAACAGATTCAACACAGGATTCCTCTCTAGGTCGCGAGCCGTGGCGTTGCTGTTCGTGGTGCTCTTCGCGCTTCAAGCCACTGCGTGTGACGACTTCTACTCGGATTCGCTCCCAACGCCCGACATTGCGCAGCCAACTCCCGCCAACGTGCAGGCAGGTAATCCCGAAGTAATTCTTGAAGCCGCAGCGAGAGAAGCGATGGCGACTAAGCTCGGTATCAGCCCCGAGGCACCACGAAAAATTCTTTTCGAGGGCGAAACCTGGACAGAACGAAATCCCGGCTGCTACCCAGCACCCGAATCCATCATCAACACCGGCGCCTATCTAATACCCGGATATCGGTTGCTCATGCAGCACGAAGGCGTCTTCTACGAATACAACGCTGATCAGGGAGCAGGAACGGGCGCTCTTTGTGATTCAACCCTTCAACTCATTCCCGCCGAGCCAGCTCACGACACCGTGGTTATAAACAATTCAGCGGAACCAGATTTCGACACTGTCTACGTTCTCCGCTCCGAAGAAGACGTCACTGAGTTCAACTCTTTGCACGCCAAAATAGCCACAGTCGCCATCGATGAAATCGAATGGAAAGAAGAAGTTCTGGTTGGTGGGTGGGTAGAATCGAGCCCAAATCCGGAAGCAGTTCGGGCGTATACATCGGAACAGGGATCTTCAATCTTTATCGAAGTAGTGGTATCAGACGATCTGGCCGACGAAGCCACTGACGCCCCGTCGCAAACATGGTCGTTGATCGACATCACCGAACCAGATTCAACGTACGAATTCATCGTGATCGAGCCCTAATTCTGTCAACCAACACAAATTCGTATCTCTGCCTAACTAGAATCCCAATTACCAAGCACCGAATGAAAGTATCTCCGTGAATAGTTCACCTCGAACAGCCATAGTCGCAATCACCGCCGTATTACTAATCTCCCTGATTGGCGCCTGCTCATCGTCAGATAAAAATGACGACCACACGTCAACGCCAGACTCTCCGGCAATCGAAACAACCGTAGCCAGCCCCGAGCCTACGGCGCGCCCAACGATCACCGCCGTCCCAACCGCAACCAACACGCCCGGACCGACAGCGACCCCTGCACCGACTTCCACGCCAACGCCAACACCCACGCCTACCGCTACACCTAACCCACCCGACTCTTTTGCCCAGGAAATGGGTCGGTTGTTTACCGAAAAAAATATCGATTTCTCAACCCTGTTTGTTCTATCCGTTGCAGCAGAACAGTGGCCGACCGCGGCATTGGGTTGTGCTGAACTAGGAACCTACTACGACACCGTCGACGCTCCGTACAAAGGGCTGGCCTACGTTCTTAGCGACGGTGACCGAACCTGGGAGTATCACTCGAACGCTGACGACACAATCGTCTTTCGTTGCAGCGAGATCACACCATCGAACGCCACCCTCATAAACATCGCTATAGAAGCTAATCTCAAGGAATCGTCCAGGCTCACTCTGATGCGTAGAGACTTCTCGACCGGAGAGTTCGAAGTTCGAAATGAAATGACCCCGGACGATATGGCAAGAGTCATAGCTATATTCGATCAAGGCTCAGCCATCTCGCAGGCACCACCATGCACGTCCATCTTCAGGCTCGACTTTGAAACTGCTCGAGGCACCAGTGAAGTCGAATTCATTTGTGAAGACGACTACAAGATGTTCGACATCTACTGGAACGACCTGCACGGATTTGCCCCAATAATCGGTGAGATCATCGGCCCCTACCTCGCTGGCGACCCAATCCCATCACTCCCGACAGCCAAACCCTAATAACGTTGATAACGGGCAACCACGATGACCGACGAACTCGCGAATAGACGACTGAGAGCGGGCAAACTACCGCCCGATCTACTCGCTGGTTTCTTGAAAGATCTCGGTCCATCAGAAAAGCGAGTACTGCTCGGCCCGGGAGTCGGTGAAGACGCGGCATTCGTCTCGTTCGGCAGTTCAACCCTCATCGCAAAATCCGACCCAATCACCTTCGCCACTGATCGAATCGGCTGGTACGCAATCCAAGTGAACGCCAACGATATCGCCGCATCGGGAGGCACACCAAAATGGTTCCTCGGCACGCTTCTTCTCCCGGACAACGAACCTGCGTCGACCGCCCGCGACATTTTCAAACAACTGCACGATGCGGCAAACGAACTTGGAATCACACTGATCGGCGGCCACACCGAAATTACAGTAGGACTACCTCGACCGATAATTTCAGGAACGATGCTCGGTGAAGCGGCTCCTTCAGAGACCGTAAAAACTTCAACCGCAAAACCCGGTGACGACATCATTCTCACCTCAGGAATCGCAATCGAAGGCACCGCCATCATCGCCAGAGAAAGCAGGTCGGCACTGCTTGACGCTGGAGTCACGGAAACTGCGATCGAAACCGCTGCAAATTTTCTCGACTCACCCGGAATATCGATCGTAAAAGCAGCTCAAATCGCCACCTCTGCGGGGACCGGTCACGTCACAGCAATGCACGACCCCACAGAAGGCGGTCTAGCCGGTGCACTGGACGAGCTCGCACGAGCATCCAACACCGGCCTCACGATCGACGCCGATAAAGTACACATTTACTCGGAAACTCGAACGATATGCGATGCACTCAAGTTGGATCCCTGGGGACTAATCGCATCGGGAGCCCTCTTGATTACCACCAATGCTGGTACCGACTCCGAAGGATCACAAACCGTCATCAACGCACTATCTGACGCACAAATTCCAGCGACCATAATCGGCAAGATAACCGAACCTGAATCTGGCCTTCAGCGACTCGTTAAGGGGGCAGCAGAACCACTACCCACTTTTGAGCGAGACGAAATAGCTCGCCTCTACTCAACCTGAGCCGCCATAAAATCGTACTCCGCGCACACGCGTATGTTCCTCTATCGCCTAATTGGGCATCAAACAATTAGAATGAGAAGACATCACGCTTTAGCGTGGCAAGAATTTCGACTACGCGACCCTGCAATCCAGCGTCACATAAGCGTTCAATGACCATCACCCAACGAAGCGGATCTGCAAAAGCACTTCTGCATTCGGTTCATAAGTACCTACCTGCTGATGAAGCCGCAGTGGTAGAAAACTCACTCGACTACGCGATAAACGCACATGATGGCCAGAAGCGCGATTCCAAAGAGCCGTTCATAGAGCACCCAATCGCAACAGCACTGCGACTTGCCGACATGCGGCTCGATACCGCCACGATTCAGGCGGCGCTACTCCACGACGTAATCGAAGACTGCGGAATTAGTTTTCAAGAACTCGAATCTGACTTCGGTACCGAAGTTGCCAAATTGGTCGATGGCGTAACAAAGCTCAAACGCCTCGATATGATCTCAGAAAACAGCGCCATGTTGAGGCAGATGGCCACTCCCGAGGCAACTCGAGCAGCATCATTACGCAAGATGCTCGTGGCAATGGCTGAAGATGTCCGCGTGGTCCTGATCAAGCTCTCCGACCGTTTGCACAACATGCAAACCCTCCAGCACCTGCCCGTTCCCAAGCAACAACGAATATCGAGAGAAACTCTCGATATTTACTCACCCCTCGCTCACAGGCTCGGCATGAGCGACATTCAGTGGCAACTCGAGGATCAGGCATTTCGGTACCTCATGCCACGCCAGTACAAGTCGATATCAAGACTCGTAAGCAGAAAACGCGCAGAACGAGAGGTCTACACCGAAGCAGCAGTTAAAGCGATCAAAGGTCCACTCGAAAAAGCCGGTATTCGCTGCGACGTCGACGGTCGCGTCAAACATCTCTACAGCACGTACAACAAACTCCAACGATACGAGCGAATGGGGCGTAAATTCGATGAGATTTACGACCTTATCGCTATCAGAGTCGTAGGCGAGAGCCTCGGCGATTGCTACGCAGCACTCGGCGTTGTTCACTCGAAATGGCGCCCGGTACCCGGCCAGTTCGATGATTACATCGCTAACCCAAAAGAAAATATGTACCAGTCGCTGCACACATCGGTACGGGGACCCGGAAATTACCCGATCGAAGTGCAGATTCGCACACACGAAATGCACCGAATCGCTGAAGAAGGCGTCGCTTCGCACTGGATGTACAAAGAGGGCGAAAACGGTACCCGCCAGGACGATAACTACGACGAGAAGATGTCATGGCTCCGACAGCTTCTCGACTGGCAGCGTGAGCTCTCGGGCGATGATGAATATTTGGAGACGATCAAAACCGACATTTTCCAGGATCAGGTTTTCATCTACACCCCTCAGGGCGATGTAAAAGACCTTCCTGCCGGCGCAACGCCAATCGATTTCGCCTACCGCATCCACACCGATCTCGGACACAACACCGTGGGCGCAGTCGTCAACGGAAAGCTAACCGCTCTCAACACCCCTATTAGCAACGGCGACGTTGTCGAAATACGAAAAGCCAGAATCCCACGCGGCCCGAACCTCGATTGGCTCAATACCGATCTTGGATACATCGTCACCGGAAGTGCCCGAACAAAGGTCAAGCAATGGTTCCGTAAGCAGGAGCGCCAGAGCAACATCCGCCGCGGAAAAGATCTCCTCAAGAAAGAACTCCGACGCCTTGGGCTCAATTACAACCAGAAAGAAATAGTTGCCAGCCTGGACTACGAAGACTTCGACGAATTGACCGAAGCGCTCGGAACTGGCCAGATCTCGATCGCAAGAATTGCCAACGCCCTGAGCCCCGCAGCCGATGACAACTTCACCCCACCAGTCGCACCGGGCGAGCCACCGACCGATCAGACCAGAGGCTTGGTGGTAATGGGCGAGCCCGGACTGCTCACCAGAATCGCTCGTTGCTGTAGCCCTGTATACGGAGATGAGATCACCGGTTACCTCACCAAAGAGCGAGGCGTAACCGTCCACAGGCAGAGCTGCTCAATACTTCGCTACACGGCCGATACTGATCGCCATATTCCAGTTGCGTGGGGTCATTACGAAACCACCTACGCATCGAGATTGCAGATAAAAGCGTTCGACCGTGTCGGCCTGATTCGCGACATCACCAACGTCGTGTCATCTGAAAACGTCAATATTCACTCGCTCACGTCGACCGAAGACGACAAAACAAATGCATGTACAGTCTCACTTACGGTGTACACTACCGGGGTAGAGCAGTTAAGTCGGCTCTTCTCCCGCGTGGAAACGATTCCGGGTGTCGACGCAGTCTTCCGAGTCAGCGAAGCACATGCTTCATAATGAGATGAAGCGCTAAATCGCATAAATCGTATCCACAGCTCTTCGAATAGTTACCAAGGAATATCAATGCCCGCCGCTAAAACTTTGCGCGCACAAGATCGCAAGGCAGCACGAAACCGATCAACCCGATCATTTACCCGCAGCCGAGTACGAGCTGTAACGGAAGTTATCGAAACCGGTTCAAAAACTGACGACTCCGACGCTTCGCTTACCTCAGCAATTTCTGCACTTGACCGAGCAGTAAGCAAGGGCGCTCTGCACCGAAACACGGCTGCTCGTAAGAAGTCTCGACTCACCAAGCAGTACAACAAGCTCTCGAGCTAACCTGGTATAACCCTTTGACTCAGGGTCAAGATAATACCCACGACCATGCGACCGATACTCATCGGCCCGGTCCAGCGTCTGAATCCGACGACACCCAGTTCAACTGGCGAATTCACCACCCTTTCGAAGGCGTGGAGGATCGAGTCGCGGTCGAAGTAGCGCCCTGGAAAGGCTTAATGCCTCGCTGGCGATTCGTTGTGCCCGGAGATTACACAGGCCCTTCCCGATGGGGCGTAGGACCCGCCGGATCCGGTGAAATCGACGAAAACGTAAAAAGACCCGCAAAAGACGGCCCGATCCAGATGGTTAACGGTCCGCTCGTCGTATGGTTCGGCGGCCATGAGTCACTTTCGACCAAACAATCCGCCTATCTCGTCTTCGATGGCGAGCCTCCGCACTACGTTGCGTTTGGTCAGGCGGAATCTGTCGGCGGCGCCCCAGGTAATCTCGAAGGCATCTCGTTCGGCGATCACCCGACTCATCCCGGTGGTGAAAACTTTGATCCGTCTCACGGTCACGAGCAGTCCATACCTGCCCCTACGGCTCCGCCAACGCCGAGCTTCGATCCTCACGCTGGACACGACCACGCCCAAGATCAAACAGATCACACCGAGCACGATCATTCCCAAGATCACGCTGACCACGATCACTCGCACGACGGGCATGACCACTCAGCGCACGATCACGCCCAGGACCACGACGACCACGATCACTCGGGACACAATCACTAACAAGATCCCGTTCGCGTTTATCGCTCTCTCCGTACTCGTAATCCTACTGGCGACTGCGTGCGGCTCTCGGCCACCAGCTTCTGTACCTGCTGCTACCTCCGTCGGTACGACCATCACTTTCACACCCACCCCGGTGGTGATAATCCATACCGTCGTGGTTACCGCCACCCCTACGACCGCTCCGACTCCCTCCGAACCGACGACGAATGCCAGTCTCGATCCCGAACCGGCGCCACCAACCGCCACTCCCAGTTCAACTCCAACACAGACACCTCATCACACGCCAACACCGGTTCAATCTCCGCTAACGGCAACTCCGTTCATATCACCGACAACAGCGCCTACGGCTACATCAACAACGGTACCGCCCACGATCGCGCCCATCGAAACATCCACCCCCACGCCAGTAGCAACACCGATTGCTCCACCTGAACCGACCGCCACGCCAATGCCCACCTCAACTTTGGCACCAATCCTGCCTACCGCCACTTCGATTCCAACCACTCCGACCAGCACGCCTCAGCCCACGCCAACATCGACTCCGGTATCCGTATTCGATCCTTTGGGCGAAGACCGCAATTGCGGAGACTTCGCAGACTGGTCGTCTGCAAACGCGTTTTTCATCACAGCCGGCGGACCGCAAGAAGATCCACACCAACTCGACGGCGACAACGATGGCACCGCCTGCGAATCCCTCCCGGGCGCCCCATAGCTCCACCACCACCACCCAATTCCACTGAAATAATTCCCCAACCCAAGGACAAATCACAAAGTAAAAGACGCTCGCGTCCGAACTTATGAGCGTAATTCGGTGACACCGTCAATTGACACTTGAGTTCAACCACTGTTAGTTTTCAGAACATTAGTGCGAATACTTTTGTGCCGGCAAGTTCATAAGACGATTCACCCGAGTCGAGATCAGAGACCAATCAGATGAAAAACCTCTCCGACAAGCAGCAGTTGATACTGGCTTTTATCGAGGAGTTCATTGACGACAACGACTACCCGCCCACCGTCCGCGATATTCAAGCCGGGTGCGACATCAGCTCAACTTCCGTCGTTTCATACAATCTCGATCGGCTAAAAGATCTTGGCCTCCTAAATCGTCATTCTGAGGTATCCCGCGGCCTCAGTCTCTCGCATCAGCGCAACGAAGAGCGTTCGCCGATCAGCATCGACACCGTCGCTGTTCCACTCCTGGGTACTATCGCCGCTGGCTCACCTTTCCCGATGCCCGAAAACGACACATGGTCCGATCTTTCAGGGTCGGAGCTAATCGATTTGCCCCAGGCGATTACTGGTACTGGCGAAGGCGTATATGCCCTGAAAGTACGTGGCGAATCGATGATCGACGCACTGATATCAGATGGCGATCTCGTCATCATGGAACAGGCGGTTTCAGTTCGAAACGGGCAGATGGCGGCAGTCAGAATAAAGTCCGACAACACAACTACACTCAAGCATTTCTACTCTGAAGGTCCACGGACACGACTCGAGCCTGCAAACTCCCAAATGGAAGCTATGACCTTCGATTCCACCGATGTCGAAGTGCTGAGCCGAGTCGTAGCCGTTTGGCGATATCTCGGTTAGTCGCTTCCCGATTCATCGCATCTTCTGGCAAATCATTACTTCGTAAAAACTCACAGAACTGTTAGGCCATAGAAAAGTCTCGGCGTATACTTGGAATTGAACTTAGGTTCATTTCAACAAGTCCCGATCGTATTCGGGATCACTCGGAGCTTTATCTGTGTTCCAGAACTTTGGCATCTGGCAAATCGGCCTCATCCTCGTTATCGTCCTGCTCCTCTTCGGAGTAGGCAAACTGCCGCAAGTCGGTAAAGGGATGGGACAGGCGATCAACGAATTCAAGTCCGCCGTCGACATCAAGGACAAGAAGTCCGATTCTGATACCGGCGACAGCAGCGACGAAAACGACGACGCAAAAGCCAGCTAATCAGCTCGCTATAGCCCGACCGCCTACCAATACACCGCGCACGAAAATCGTCACACGCTGAATCCTAGCGTTCTACTTTTCGCGCCCTCGCTCGGCTAATTTCACCAACAACAATCCGATCAAGAACAGCCCCATAACGGGAACTGCCACGATAATCTGTGATATTGGATCGGTAGGCGTAACAGCGGCCCCGAACACGAACGCCATCAGTATCATCCAGCGTATTTTCGTCTTCAGCCAATTCGACGTCAGCAAGCCAATCTTTGCCAACAAAAACATCACAATCGGCAGTTCGAAAATCGTTCCAAGCCAGAAGACGATCCCAACAGTCATCGAAACAACTGAAGCCGTAGTGATCGTCGGCACAGCCAAACTACTCTGGAATTGCAACATGAATTCGAATAAACGCGGTATCAATATGACGTACGCGAAAGTTCCACCGATGGCGAACGAAACCAACGCCCCGGGAATCAACAGATAAACGTACTTACGTTCATCCGACTTCAAACCGGGCTGGAAAAATCGTGCCATCTCCCACAGGAAATACGGCAGCGCTGCGGTAAGCCCAACCATAAAAGCCAACTTCGCAGCAGCGACCCACGCCTCAGTCAGCGTCAGCTGGATAATGTCGCCACCAGCCGCTTCTATCAGTGCTCGCGAATCTGCCGTAAATTGTTCGAATATGAATCGAAAATTGAATACCGCAATCGCAACAAATATTGCCGCAACAATTGCCACCCGAAACAATCGACGCTTCAGCTCATTAATGTGAGCAAGAACCGACATGGCGTTGTCGTTCATGACTTCACCTCGTCGGCGTCAGCACCGGCGTCAGACTCAGGCGTCGGGTCCGACTCCTCACTGCTCTCGACTGGTCCAGCTTTCTTCGGAGCCTCTCCCTCAGCATCCCCGCTAATATTCAGATCGGGAATAGCGTCCCGGACCTCGGAATCAACCTCGATTGGTGGCCGATTGAACTGCCAATCACGGGGAACCGATTTGCCGACTACTGCATTTGCGCGGCGAACGTCCTCGGCAACATCGTCCAAAGCCAGATCGTCCTCAAGCTTCTGAACAGTGTCTTTAATACCGTCAGCATCGATCTGATTCTTTATATCTTCAAGATCAATTGCCTCAGTGATCAACGTTTGCAACGCGTCCCGCTGACGCTTCAGATCCGAATAGACCTTACGTCCGTCTCGAATACCCTCGAGCAGCCGCTTCGGACCCAGCACAAACAGCGCTATAGCTCCAATAAGCAGCACCTCGAATCCGCCAAGACCAAAGAAGCTCATTAGAGCAACCTCGACTCAGCAGGCTCAGAATCGGCATGCCCAATACAGGAAATACCTGCAGAAAGCGGGAATCCCGATTGAATTAACAGTTCACTCGCTGCACACATGGGTAGCCCAACAACGTTCAAATAACACTCATCGTAACTCGCAACCGGCGCAAACGACCGATCCTGTATACCGTAGCCACCCGCCTTATCGAAAGGTGAACCAGAAGATACATACTCAGCAATTTCGCCTTCATCAAGAGTACGAAAGATAACCGAAGTACTAACGTAATTCGTGTGAGTTTCTCCCGCAGGATTCACCACAGCTACCCCGGTGATCACCACATGCTGCTTACCGCTCAACTGCTGGAGCATCTCAACTGCATCTGCAGCAGACCCCGGCTTCCCAAGCACTTCACCGTCTAAAACGACGATCGTGTCCGCGCCCAGAACGTACTCGCCCAGATGCCCATAACCGACCGATTGAGCCTTCGCCAACGCCAGTTCCTGCACGGCGTCAACCAGCTCCCCACCGTTCGCCAGAACTGCATCCTCATCGATATCGGCCGGTGAAATCTCGAGATCTATACCTGCCTCAGAAAGAATCTGAGCGCGACGCGGCGACCCGCTCGCGAGTATTAGCCGTTGCCCAAGTAAATCTGTCACGGCAGCTGGTCCTGCGATTCCTGCAGCGTGAGCATGCTGATCGTCTCCACGTGCCTCGTCTGCGGGAACATATCGACCGGACGAAGCGTCTCAAGCCGGTACATGCCGCCCTCACAAAGCAGATCGAGGTCGCGCGCCATCGCAGCCGGTTCGCAAGAAACCATGAGCACTTTTTTGGGCTTCAACTTCTTCACCGAATCGAGCACATCAGGGTGACAACCGACTCGTGGTGGATCGAGCAGCAGCACGTCCACATCTTGATCCCATTCGGCGAGCACATGCTCCGTTTTACCCTCGACAAACTCAACGTTGGTCACGCCATTCATGTTCAACTCGGCATCTTCGATCGCCGAAGCCGACTCCTCAATACCAACCACACGTTGCACATATGGCGACATCAACACAGCGAAAACACCAACACCACAGTAGGCATCGATCATCACTTCGCTGCCGTCCAACTCAAGCAGTTCCCGAACCTCGTCAACCGCACGAGAAAGCTGGCCCGTATTCACCTGGAAAAACGAAGACGCCGCCACCCGGAATCGAGATCCACGTACTTCCTCTTCGTAGTGCTGTTCACCGGTCACAAGACTCAATCCAGAGATATCCATGCGCGGCTGAACGAGCATTGAATCGGTATTCACACCAACTCGAATTGACATCTGGGTCTGACCGTCCATCTTGTCCTGAACCAGCGCTATCGTGTCGTTAACTTTGTCGTCCATCAACAGACACTCTTCAATCCGAACAAACTGGCGTGTAACCATGTTCTTGTACCCGACCTGACCGGCATCTTCGTACTTGCCAATCGTGAATCGGCCGTGATTGCGATATTTGAGCTGCTTTTCGCTCTCGACCGTAGCGTCAACTTTCACGTCAGATAGATTCTCGTACTTGTCGATCTCTCGCTGGACGCGTTCCCGTTTCAATTCAAGTTGATGTCCGTACGAAACATGCTGCCACTGGCAACCGCTACAAGTGAGAAAGTACTTGCACTGTGGTTCGACCCGCTCAGCTGCGGGCTTCAACACCTGGGCGACTTTAGCCGCAATTCGTTCTGGAAAGCGCTTCTGAACCTCGGCAATAACCAGCTCGCCCGGCAGTCCGCCAGAAACCACAACAGGAGCGCCATCGACGTCGGTAACGGTATCTCCCGCATCGTTTATCTCGCCGAGAGTTATCTCAAATTTATCGCCCGGATTCAGATCGACATGCTCTGTCAGATCCGGCCCGTCATAGCGTTTTCTACGCTTTCTTTTCGCCATTAATCAAGCCGCGTTTCAGCGACATTTCCTACGCAATCGTGACCATAAAAATAAAATCAAACTCGTTTGTCTGTCTGTTATTCTGGACTAGTTCAAGCTCAGTTGCGCCCCCAGCCTTGATAAACGGGCTGCCAGATACCCGAGTCGTCTCAGTTGAATCGAACATAATCGTTGGTTTCCAAGTCAGAAAAAAAAGGTTCACCCACAGTCGAGCGCAAGCTTCCCGACTGGTTCAAGGTCAAAGCTCCCGGTGGCGAAAACTACCTTGAAATTCGCAAGAAGATAAAAGGCGCAGGCCTCAACACAGTCTGCGAAGAAGCTGCCTGCCCGAACATCGGCGAATGCTGGGATCGCGGAACCGCCACCTTCATGATCTTGGGCGACACATGTACTCGCGCCTGCTCCTACTGCAACGTAAAGACAGGCTGGCCTGGCACCGTTGACCTCGCAGAACCCATCCGAGTCGCAACGACAATCCAGCAAATGGAACTGAGCTACGCAGTAATCACCTCCGTTGATCGTGACGATCTGCCCGACTACGGCTCAGGCATCTTCGAGCAAACGATCACCCAGGTTAGGCGCACGACACCCGACTGCAAGATCGAAGTGCTGATCCCCGATTTCGAAGGCGAATTCGAATCTCTCGAACGCGTTGTAAAAGCAGGACCCCACGTCCTCAACCACAACATCGAAACCACCCGACGCGTGTTCCGAAAAGTCCGCCCAAGAGGTAATTACGATCTGTCGATTGAACTCCTCAAGCGGGTAAAAGAGATCAGCCCGTTCATGCCCTCGAAATCCGGCATGATGGTCGGACTCGGCGAAACCAAGTCGGAAATCCTCGAAACCATGGCCGACCTACGAGAAGTCAACACCGACCTCCTCACCATCGGCCAATACCTGCGCCCCTCGAAACGTCACCACCCGATAATCCGGTTCTACCGCCCCGAAGAGTTCAAAGAGCTCGAAGAGGCCGGACTCGAAATGGGCTTCAAGCACGTCGCCTCCGGCCCTCTCGTTCGCAGTTCCTACCACGCCGACGACCAGCACAACGCTGCGATCGACAAGATCCACGATTCAGCTAACACCGCCACCAAAAGCTAAACAAAGCGAAGCTAAATGGTGTCGACTCTCTACGTTGTTGCAACCCCAATCGGAAACCTCTCCGACCTAACGAAACGTGCAGCCGAAATACTCGCCAGCGTGCAAACAGTCGCCGCCGAAGACACGCGAGTCACCCGTAAACTGCTCAACCACCTCGGCATCTCACCCCACCTCGAGAGCCTTCACGAACACACCAGCCCTGAACGACTCGATGCCGTAGTAGCGAAGCTTGATTTTGGCGATATGGCAGTTGTAACCGACGCTGGAACGCCCGGTATCAGCGATCCCGGCTCAGCACTCGTTGCAGCAGCAATAGCAGCCGGCCACGATGTCATCCCGCTACCTGGACCATCGGCGATCGTCACGGCGCTATCTGTCACCGGATGGTCGTTCGACCGCTTCCTGTTCATAGGATTTCTCCCCCGGAAGAAAAAGGACCGACTCATAGCGCTCGTCAAAGCATCGACCGAAACTGGGCCAGTTGTCGCCTACGAATCTCCACACCGAATCAAAGATGCACTTGTCGACATCGACACAACCCTCCCGGAGCGACAGCTCGTCATCTGCCGAGAACTAACAAAAATCCACGAAGAAACATTCCGTGGCACAGCCACCGAAGCAATCAAGCACTTTGAAGAACCCCGCGGCGAGTTCGTAGTCATCATCGAAGGTGCTGGCGAACCCGAGCCAACAGAAATCTCCGACGACGAAATAATCGAGCTTATCGACACCCTGAAAGCTGACGGTCTGAACGGGCGAACCCTTGTCGATAAAGCGGTCGAACTCACCGGCTTACCGAAAAACCGCGTATATCGACTCTCCATTGGCAACAATTAGGCACTTACTAATCATCAATTCCTCAACTGAATCCAGCCGTACCCTCGTTATAATGAACTTCAGTACAAAATCACCGTCACTGCGAACTTGAAACACCGTTTTCGCAACCCACTACCAGCCAAGCAGAAAACCGGAACCTCCACTTGCCCCGAAAAATCCTCGTCGCAGTTGCCTGGCCGTATGTAAACGGCGAACCTCATTTCGGCCACATCGCAGGGATGAACGTTCCGGCCGACATCTTCGCTCGGTTCCACCGAGTCATCGGCAATGAAGTCGCAATGGTCTCCGGTTCCGACATGCACGGTACGCCGACGATGTTGAAAGCTATCGACGAAGGAGTCACGCCCGAAGAGGTTTCAGGCCGATATCACGAGATCTGGAGCAAAGCTCTCAGTGATATGTCCTTCTCCTACGATCTGTACACGCACACGCATACCGACAAGCATCGAGAGGTCGTTCACGATCTCTTCTCGGTCATCAAAGAAAAAGGGTTTCTCGTTGAAGAAACCCAATCGATGCCTTTCTCGGAAACCGAGCAACGATTCCTTTCAGATCGCTTCGTAGAAGGAACTTGTCCCCACTGCGCATTCGATTCCGCCAGAGGCGATCAATGCGACAACTGCGGCAGAACTCTCGATCCAATCGACCTGATCGATATTCGAAGCAAGCGTGACGGCTCGACTCCTGTCTTCCGAGACACAACCCACCAGATGTTCACTCTCGCATCGTTCCAGAAACAACTTGAAGAATGGATCGAAGGCAGAAAAGACTGGCGACAAAACGTTCGTAATCAGACACTCGGAATGCTCCGTGAAGGTCTGCACAGTCGCGCCATGACACGTGATATTGAGTGGGGTGTTACCGTTCCGCTCGAAGGTTATGAATCGAAGCGAATTTACGTTTGGTTCGAAGCAGTTATGGGTTATCTATCGGCGACAAAAGCCTGGGCAGAACAGCGCGGCACGCCCGATGAATGGAAGAAATTCTGGGTCGAACCCGACGGTGAAACCTACTACTTCCAGGGCAAAGACAACGTCTCGTTCCACACGATCTTACTGCCCGCAATTTTGATGGCATATGGCGGTTTGAACCTTCCTACCGATGTCGTAGCGAACGAATTCCTCAACATCCGTGGAGCCGACTTCTCCAAAAGCACGGGTAACGCAATCTGGGTGCCCGACTACCTAACCCGATACGAAGCCGACCCGCTCCGCTACTACCTGGCGTCGATCATGCCCGAAACTTCCGATTCTGAGTTCACCTGGGAAGGTTTTCACGCAGCAAACAACAACGAACTAGTAGCAACTTTCGGCAACTTTGTGCACCGGGTGTTGACCATCACAACTCGGAACTTCGACAACGCTGTCCCGACTCCCGGCGATCTCGACGAAGACGACAAAGCAGCACTCGCCGCATGTGATACTGCACTCGAAGAAGTGGCCAAGGCTATTGAAGCCCGCAATTTCCGTGACGGACTTCGAGCTGCCATGAACCTCGCCCGACACGGCAACCGCTATGTCGATGCGAAAGAACCTTGGAAGCTAGTGAAAACCGACAAAGAGGCGGCTGGTACCGCTTTGTTCGTCGGACTGAACATAATCTCTACTCTCCGAACCGTGTTCTACCCATTCCTGCCAACTTCAGCAGCTAAAATCCACAGTATGCTGTTCAGTAACAGCGATACCCTGACCGATGGTTGGAATCGCCGAGACATCGTTCCCGGCGCGCCAATCGAAAAGCCAATGCCCATATTCCGCAAACTCGACGACTCGATAATCGAAGAAGAAAACAACCGCCTCACAGGCGGATAACACAGCGAAAACAGTACTTACGATTTTCATGGTTGAAGCAATCACACAGGAAACTATCTACGAGCCGGTCGCCGACGATCTGCAGGCTGTGATTGCCGAAATCGCCACGATTGCCGACAAAGCTCCGGAAAACGCCCCCGAGCAGGCCGAAGATCTCGACGCCCAACTTGGGCATGTGCTGGCTACACCCGGCAAACGAGTTCGTCCCGCTCTCACCTTGCTCGCTTCACGGCTGTTCGGACAAGGTAGCGGCGAAATGCCAATCAAGATGGCAACCGCAGTCGAGCTACTCCATATCGCAACCCTCGTTCACGACGACACCGTCGACCATGCCGACACCCGACGTGGACACCAAACTGCAAGCAAACTCTGGGGCAGGAACGTCGCCGTACTCATCGGTGACTTCGTTTTCGCAACCTCTGCCATGTACGTCTGCGACACCAACAACGTTCGACTTGTACGCCGCTTCGCCGAAACCATTACTGAGCTCGCACGCGGTGAACTCAACGAGATCTACACAGCTTGGCAGCCCAGTGTGCCGCTGAACGATTACAACCAGCGAATCTACGACAAGACCGCCTCTCTGTTCTGCACTGCGGCTGAGAGCGGTGCAGTTCTGGGCGGTGCCGACGATACGGCAGCTAAAAACGTTCGTGACTACGGCTACAACATTGGGATGGCATATCAGGTCTACGATGACCTGCTCGACTACCAGGCAACGAGCGAACAACTCGGCAAGCCGGCCGGGCACGATCTGAGCGAAGGAATAATCACCCTTCCGGCGATCATCGCCGCGGAAAACGGTGCATCCGAAGAAATCCTCACCTTCATGAACGCAACCGAAGAAGCGAGGGTCGACCTGCTCCCAATTGCCGTAAAAGCAATCAAAAATTCCGGAGCGCTTGAAGAAACCTACAAGGTCGCTACCGGCTACATCGACACAGCCATACGCTGCCTCGACGGCATCCCGCCGTCCGAGTCGCTCGACTCACTGCTCGCACTCGCCGAGTACGTTCAAACCCGCAACTACTAGGCAATCCATGCCAACCCGGGCTCCAAAACGACCCCGCAAGCGAAAGCCGCTTGTCCCGATCACAGTCGTTAAAAACCAACTGAACTCAATCTACGGCCCTATCGAGTGGCGACCCCGAATGATCGCCATCGACGAACTGATATTCACCGTTCTCACCCAGAACACCTCCGACCTCAACGCTGAACGCGCCTACGACTCGCTGCGCAAAGTTCTACCAACGTGGGGATTGGTGATCGAGGCCGAAACCGTAAAAGTAGCCGAAGCCATTAAGCACGGCGGGCTATCGAATCAGAAGGCTCCGCGGATACAAAATATCCTTGTCGAAATCCTCAAACGAATCGGCCATTTTGACCTCGAATTCCTCGCCGACAAACCACTCGAAGAAACGCGTGAATGGTTCACGTCACTCCCCGGAGTTGGACCCAAAACCGCGGCCGTCGTAATGGCATTCTCGTTAAAAATGCCAGCATTCCCGGTCGACACACACATCCATCGCGTCTCAAAACGACTTGGACTCATCACTGAGAAAACCACAGCCGATCAAGCCCACCCGATCATGGAAGACCTCATCCCCGAAGACGACCGCTACGACATGCACGTCCTTCTAATCACCCACGGTCGCCAAATCTGCAAAGCCCGAATCGCCCAATGTGCAAGATGCCCGCTAGCGCAGGAGTGCCCGGCCAGCACGGCCAGATAGCAACTGACAACACCCGCGTCCCGAGCGCAGTCATCGGAGCCGAGGGATCTGGGGACGGGTCGCGCATGCCAATCCTTCCCTACTTCTGGAGGGATCGAGAGAGGGTAGATTGCAGCGGCGACCAAGTCGTCCGACGACGCCCGGTGCTAAACGCAGCCCCCCAACGATCACCAAAAATGGCAGCCTGCACAAATCGCCGATTCGCTCGACGTGCGGTATGCTGATATTCAGTGCTAAAAACGACTGGTGCCGAGAGGCAATCCAGTTCTAAAGCGCGGCCCCGTCGTCCAGCGGTTAGGACGCAGCCCTTTCAAGGCTGAGACCGGAGTTCGATTCTCCGCGGGGCTACCATCTCACCAAACAAAAAGACCCCGAATCGCTCGGGGTCTTTTTTACAAATTCAGAACGCAACTCAAGCGACAGTCAACGATTATCTCGCCAATTCACATTGGTGGCGCAATTAATCGGCGGGTTTACGTTCAGGCCATGTCTTTGGGTCCAGCGCACTCAAAAGACGGTCAAATTCCTGAATGTATTTTTCGTCATCGGTTTGAACCTCACGAAAATCGGGAATGTACTTCCGCTTCACCCGGATTGCTAGTTCTGAATCCCATTCGAAGATACTGTCATCCAAGCGAATCGGTACCAATACGTCGGTATCGATAGCGGGTGCGGGAGTGCCAGTGTTCCTGATCTCTGCTGTCCGAGCGTTTCTGTTGCGAATCAGGCGATCTTCTTTTTCAACCGCACGTTCAATCTCTTCTACTACAGCCGGACTCTTCAATGACGCATCTGAGCAAACCACAATCGTCTTGCTGAAATCTTTAAGAGCCCGATCGATGTTTGCTCTCAGACTCCTCCCCGCTATGGCGTCCTTGTTGTAGATCCAGACGTTTACCCCGGCTTTTTTCAAATCCGTGTAGAGACGATTTGCTAACCCTCGATCCGGTTCACTGTCTAGGAAACTCACAAAACAAGAATAAAACTGGATCGGGTGTGATTCGAGAACTCCAGGTAGGTAATCGAGCAAGTAACGCGGTACCCCGGCAGATTCAAAGAAAATAAGTTGGGCTTCCGTAAACCGCCCGCCCGAATTTCGTAGAGTGCTCGCTAATGTGTTTACACCGATATCCGAATGATCTTCATGCTCCGACAATGCCAAATTACGGGCCTCACTGAGATCGACATCAGACAGCGTTGAGTAACCAAAACGGCAGCCTGACAAGTCAGCACCAACAAACGAATTCTCTCGCATAACTGCGAAATTCATCGACGCGTTTCGTAGATCGGCACCTGAAAAGTCAGCGCCGGGTAGGAATGCTGCCTCCAAATTTGCATAGCTCAACGTCGCATTATTCAAGTACCCAATCGTGAGATCGGTTTCCGATAGGTTCGCGCCCGTCAAGTCTGCGTTGGTCAGGCTTGTTTCGCTCAAGGTCGCACCTTGGAAATTGGTACCTCGGAGAATGGCTCCGTTGGCATAAGCTGTATCAAGGTGCGCGTTTCTAAAATCCGCCTTGCTCAAATCAGCACCTTCAAGATCCGCACCTGTCAAATTCGAATATTGCAAGTCGGCATTCTTAAAGTTAACACCTCGCAAATCACAATCTCGAAGATCAACGCCGATCAACGTCATTCCGCTGAAATCTGAATTGCTTAGGTCTATAGGGCGAGATTTTTCAGTTTGCCATGAGGCGTAATCTTTCGTTCGCTCTTGAACTAACTTTGCACTCTCGTTATCTTTCAATTTCTACTCCAACCAGTCAATTTATGATTCAACCATCCATTACAGTCATAATACTTATTCCACTGGACGCAGCCCTTTCAAGGCTGAGACCGGAGTTCGATTCTCCGCGGGGCTACCATCTCGCAAACCAAAAAGACCCCGAATCGCTCGGGGTCTTTTTTTATTTCATACATTTCCATAGACAACACCCAAATACAGTCATACGATTCCCGCCGTACTAAGTCTCAATCACTGAACGTCCGGAGAATCCCAAAGTGAAGATCACTAAAGTCATACCGTGGCTAATCGAAGCCCCGACCCCATACCTCGAGACCGCCAACGATTTCCACGGCATTGAGAACCGCGAATACGTATTTGTCGAAGTGAACACCGACGAAGGAATAACCGGCTGGGGCGAAATCACAGGAACCTCCTACGTCTCCAACCGAACAGTCTGCGCCGCTCTCCGACACGTGAGCGATCTCGTTGAAGGTGACGACCCCCGCCTCATCGAAATGATCTGGAACAAGATATTCCGCGCCTTCACCTACATGGGATCCCGAGGCGCAACCACAAACATCATCAGCGGTATCGACATCGCACTCTGGGACATCCGAGGCAAGGTTTTGGGCCTCCCCATCTCCGAACTCTTCGGCGGCCCCGTGCGTGAAGGCATCCCGATCTACTGCCACCCCAACGACGGCTCGTCAGTCGATGACATGGCCCAACACGCAAAAGCGATCGTTGAAACCGGCCAGAAGTCGATGAAAACCGACCCGTGGCACCCGCACCACGAAGAAGAAAAGAACGGCTACCTCACCGGCAAGCTCAGTGCCGAAGCCGAGAATCTTGGAGCCGACCGAATCGCCGCCATGCGTGAAGCCGTTGGACCCGATATCGAGATCCTCATCGACTGCCACGGCCGATTCGATGCCCCAACTGCCATCCGGCTCGCCCGCACCCTCGAGCCGTACGACATCTTCTGGTTCGAAGAGCCTGTGCCCGTCGAAAGCAATCACGCCCTGAAGCAGGTTCGAGATAACGTAAACGTCCCGATCTGTGTCGGAGAACGAATCCACACCAGATGGGAACTACTCCCAATCCTCGAAAAAGAACTTGCCGATTTTGTGATGCCCGACGTCACATGGTGCGGTGGTATCTCCGAAATAAAGAAGATGGCGACCTTGGCGGAGACGTACTACGTACCGATCTCGCCACACGACGCATCGGGACCCGTAAACGTCCTCGCCGGAGCGCATGCAATGGCGTCCGTGCCAAACCACTTCCGAGTGGAAACATCGCGAGCAAAGCTGAACGCCTACGACGTGTTCACCGACCACCCACTCGACATCAGGGGCGACAAAATCTACCTCTCAGATCGCCCCGGACTCGGCATCGAACTCGACAAGGACTACATGCGAGCCAACGCCCTCGAAGGCTACCGGGACTAACTTGACGACGAACAGATCGATTAGGGTTGGAGCCGCCGGAATTGTCCTCGACGGCAGCAACGTTCTGCTCGTAAAGTTCGATGACGAAAACGGAGTCCACTACAACTTCCCGGGCGGCGGGCACGACGAAGGCGAAACGCTTCGTCAAACAGCCGCTCGCGAAGTAAAAGAAGAAACCGACGCCGACGTAGAAGTAGGTCGGCTTCTGGTCGTCGCAGAATCCGTTCCATCCGAGGTTGATTACGTTTACGGCACCACGCATTTTTTGAAATTCTTTTTCGAATGCAAACTCAAACCGGGCAGTGCCCCCAGAATGCCAGATAAACCTGATCCGAATGAAATCGCTGTCGAGTGGGTACCCTTAAATGACATTGGAGATCCGCCTGCAATACCTGCCATTAGCAATGAGATTATTCAAGCACTGCAAACAGGCGAGACCATCTACTTCGAGGACGATGGAGTAGCCGCCAAGGAGCTGAATCTAAAATGACCGAATGCATCCCCGGCCCGAACGACAGCCGGCACGACTTCACAATCGTGCCCGTCGACGTCAGCGCGAACGCCACCCTGATCTTCAAGACATGTAGTTACTGCGGGATCTCGTACCGCTACGTCGACCAGATCTGGGAAGAAATCGCTACCGATGAAGTCAGCTAACCGCTCGATGACGACCCACCGGAAACTCGTCATTCTCGCGTTCGTACTTGTATTGTTCGCCTCTGGATGTGAAGCAAATAAATCGGATAGCGAAGTCCAACCCGTATTCACAAGGATGGCAGCGCAGTTGCGAGGAATAGTCACCTACGAAGACGGCTGTATGAAAATCAATGCCGACGCGCCGAACGGCGGAAACACGTTGGTCTGGCCTCTCGATCAATACTCGGTCGAGATCAAAAGTGACCGCGTGGTATTCGAAGACCTCACGTCAAGCGACACATCTGGCGAATGGATATTCGGAACCCATATCACGATCGGCGGCGGCGAAACGGGCACCGGCCCCCCGCACATCACTCCCGATTTTCCACACTTACCAATTCCCGATCACTGCACCGGAAAATTATGGATAATTGGCGACGCTAACTAACTCTCGACCATAAAAACCTCCAGCCATGGGCTGGATTAGGAGGAACACATGATCGGCGCAATATTCGTAATGAAAATCATACCGGGTCACAAAGAGCACCTGATCGAAGCTCTAATAAAACACGGCCAGGCCGCAAGAGCAACCGAACCGGGCTGTGTGCGATTCGATATCTTCCCCGATCAAAAGGAAGAAAACTGGATCTGGTTCAGTGAAGGCTACGTCGACGAGGAAGCTATCGAAACCCACATCAACGGACCATCACACATCGAACAGTGGGCGAACTTCGGCCAAGGGCACTGCATGGAAGAATGGCCGCTAACAATGATGACTGGCAAACAAGAGGCAATCTGGTCGTCAGTAGACGGCCAATAACGCTTATCCCTCGGAAGCAGCCATCGCAGCCGCCTGCAGCCACAGATCTCGAGCCTGAACCAATTTGTCAGAAGCCTCTTCCGACCTGATTTGGCTGGATACCAGCGTGTCCAGAGAATCCTGGAAAAAGACGTCGTACAGAATCAATCCGTCCTGCGTTGCCATCAATGCCTCAAGCCCTAGCTCGTGCGCAGCGAGGTGCTCCTCGGGAACATCTATTGCGCGCCAACGATTTATCACTGCCTGAGAATCGGTGATCAAAGCCCGGGCTGAATTCTGGCTAATCGTAAAAACGATAACGTGGTCGTTCTCAGACAGCACGCTAGCTGCATTGAACGTATCTACCGTTTGATTCCAACCGTCGGTTATCTCGTTCTGCATCGAAACAACGGCAATGGCTTCACGCTCGTACGTCGATAGCCCATCACCCTTGTCGTAGCTTGTCGTGAGATAAATTCCACCCAGCAGCATCGCAAACGTAAGAGCCGAAATCGTCATCAGGAACAGTCGGCCGAACCTATCGGACGGCTTGTTGATAATCGGTTGTGCAATATCTTGAGTCATTTATTTCTTATCCAACCGAAACAACAGTGTGTGTCGATTTCGAATTCCCAGCTGAGTCCGAAACTTTAGCCGTAAGTGCGTGCATACTACCCGTCTTCGCAGCCGAACTGTCCCAGATGGCCCCATAGTAACCCGACGTTGCCGAGTAGCTAGCCCGCAACCAAATAGATCCATCGATCACGATGTTGACCTTCAGGTCACCCACCGGATCAAGATCACCGGCTGCGTCAATCAAAATAAACACCACGCCATCAACCATGAAGTTGTCGCCCGGAGTTACAAATCGAACCTCAGGAGCCTTAACGTTAAGCCTGTTGAAAGGCGCTCCGTTACGGGTTCCGATCCCATTAGTGCGATCACCCGTGGTGCCGTCAAATCCCCGTAGCTTCTTCTTGCCTCCGGCATTTTTGCCAGCAGCGTTTCGGCCAGGACGATTTACACGTTTTGGTAGTTTTATATTCAGAGTCATTTGATCGTTATTGCACCGACACTACTGTGAGTGCCGATGCTGTATTACCTTCAGAATCAACCACGTTGGCGACAAACGTGTGCAACGTGCCAGCAGGAACCGCCGAGCTGCCCCAGATCGCCTCGTAGTAACCAGATGCAGATGAATAGCCAGCCATGATCGTCGTGATGCCATCGATCAAAACGCTAACCGTAAGACTGCCGAGCGGATCGATATCGTCGATCGCATCAACCTGCACCACAACCTGCCCCTGAACACGAGAATTCTGCGTCGGTGCGGCAATGCGTGCTAAAGGAAAATCAAGCACAGGGCCTGCATACGCAACAGCTGCGCCATCGGCCTCGCTAACGTTCGCCACCATGTTCGTGGTCAGCTTGCCGTAGAAGTCGGAGATCAGAGGATCGTTGATCTCTGCTCCACTGGAAAGAAATACATCCTGCAGTGCACCGTTCAGAACCAGCTTCAGATCGGGAATCCAGGCAGTAAGCGGATTCTCTCCGCCGCCCTCTGTCTCGCCCTCAGCGGCCTTACCGATCCCGCTCATGCTGATGAACGCGATCCCAATCGCAATTCCAGCAATGAGACCGATAAGTGTGCGACGCATCTTTACACCTTCGCAATCAGAGTGACTGCGTCCTCGGAATCATCTTCAACGTCTGCAACGCTGAATGTCTGAACCTGACCGTTCCATCGGAACATCGAGCCCTTGGCTTCTTTTGCTGCGATTCGGCGTTCCTTGGTTGAACCCTCAAGGATTCGGTCAAGAATAGAGTCGACTGAGTTCTCAACCACACCAAGTAGGTCACGGTCGATTCGCTCGTCGATGTAAGGAATGCCCCACGACGCTCCCTGAATTGCCTTTGCAATAAGCTCGGGCTTTCGGGCGGTCGATGTCAGAACGTATGACCATTCAAGACCAAGACCGGTCGGAACCATCGCCAACCGCTCGGGGTCAGAGTATGGCGAAACGATAACGATTCCGAGCGTGGGGTTGATCTTGCGAAGAGCGAACGCAGCGTCAATGCCGCCGAGCTCGTAACCAAGATCAATATCGATAATTGCAACATCAGGTCGAAGAAGAACCGCACGCTCAATAGCAGAATCACGATCCTGTGCTCCACCCGTCATGGCGGTTGCAGGATTCTTGTTGACCGCATCAGCAAGAGTCTCGATGAATCGAGCTGAACGTGCAGCGATCATTACTTTTGTCGATACTTTAGCGAGCCGACCATTCTTGGTAGCTGTGCGCTGTGTTCGGTATCGTCGTCGTCGGAATGTGATTTTCATATCTGTCGCTCGAATCTCTTCGATGTTGCTAGTTGGTCGCATCCCAGTCGCAGGAATGTGTGACGAAGGTGTGACCTACCAACAGAATGCGTGTTCCTACCTACTCGCAGTAGTACTAGAGACTCAGCCGGGTGACCCAAGTGGCTCATTCGGTCCTAGTTCAAACGATGACCCGATAGTCTCCGTTGAACTCAAAACCCTCTGGCCTGCGACCCAACGTTTGCGAGTAAGTGGGCGAAACATGTGATTCCGGTTGGACGCGAGGGCTGGCGCAAAAAAATGGTGTGCAGCCGTTCCAACGTCCCGACCGGAGTGAATCCTGAGCTAGTCGAAGGGCAAAGCGATCGCCCAAGTTCCCGACCGGAGTGCATCCTGAGCTAGTCGAAGGGCAAAGCGATCGCCCAAGTTCCCGACCGGAGCAAAGCGAAGTGGAGGGACCTTCGGTGGGGACCGGTGGAATGGCGAAGCGCTATAACCGTTAAGACCCAACGCCTGTCATTCCGAACCCTCTACCCAGCCTTCACAGCCCGATACAACCCAAAGATCATCTTCTGCCAGAGATTCTCAACTTCGCCAAACCCAACATCCTCAAGCAGCCGAATATGCTCAGACATCGCAATCGGCGTGTCCTCGGCATACGAACCGAGAATGAATTTGTCTGATTCGACAAATCCGCTTTCGTCCAAAAAATCCCGCCAGCCCTCGGCGTTTGCGATCGTCTGCTTGCGATCTTCGCCCTCAACGTGATCTAGATTGATAAACAACCCACCCGAGCGCAACGCATCGCCAATTCGCTCGTACAGCAGCCGGTAATCATCGGAATTTCTGCCGTGATGAATAGCGAATCCTGAAACAACAACATCGAAACCCGTGAACTCACTCGGCCACGATGTCGAAAACATGTCGAGATCCACCAGCTCTACGCGGGCGCCGTATCGCTCCAACTGTTCAGCCGCCACACTTCGCATAGCAGTGGAGTAATCGGCAGCCACTACGGAGCAGTTCAGATATCGATCCAACACCAGTCGAGTCAATCTGCCCGTCCCGGCACCAAGATCTAACACCCGCCCCTCATCACCCAGGAACGAAGCCAGCGAATCGAGCAGTTTGGCATGAACAGAATCCGAATCTGGAAGCCAACTCGACGTCTGATCCGCAAACTTTGGAGCCGACGGATGCTCAAAAGCATGCCGTACACCATCGGAGTCGAGCTTCATCGCCTCTGCCTTGAGTATTAATTCCTCAACTGTCGGCCGTGCTGCATTCGACGCCATAATCTCATCACCTGAGGCCTACGAGACCCGCAATTTATATATTCACGTGGACTTTGATCGAACCCGAAGTCTTATCCCAGGCGGCGTCAAAGCCCTCCTGAATGTTCTCCAACTCAACCTGATGCGTAACGATATCCCGATAAGGAATATCACCCGACTCCAGCAGATCAATCGCAACCTCGTAGTCGTGCCGACCATCGATGACCCCGTAGCAGATCACAGACTGCATGCGTATCTCTCGAATCAACGGATCGAAAAGGTCGACCTCCATCGGAATTTTCATCCCACCGAGATACAGCATCGTGCCCTGATTTCGTGTCGCACTAATCGCCTGTCCAAACGACTCCGACTGGTGTCCACCAACCGACTCGACAACGAAGTCAGCACCAATGCCGTTCGTGGCATCCTTACACGCCGCCTCAAACTCGCCCGGTTCCGATCCGACAACGATATCCGCACCCATCTTCTTCGCCGCCTCCGCCTGATGAGCATACCGTGCCGAAGCAATCACAGTTCGAGCACCAAACGCCTTAGCAGCAGCTATCGCCGAAAGACCAATCGTCGCCGAACCAACAACACCAACCACATCGTCCGGCTGCATCCTGCCGTAGCGAAGGCCATGAACACTCACAGCCATCGGTTCTACCAAGCCGCCGTCGATCCAATCCATCGAATCAGGCAATTTGAAGAGTCCAGCGGGCTTCCGAGTCATGTACTCAGCAAAGCCTCCGCCAGTGTCAGGAGCAAGGTTCATGCAATGCTTCCACTGACCGTACCTGCAGAAATGGCACGTCAGGCAAGCTCGCCCCGCACCGATTATCTCGATAGCGACTCGATCGCCCACCTTTAGATTGGTTTCACCCTTTGGCAGCTCGAGAATCTCGCCTGCCACCTCGTGACCCGAAGCCATTTCTTGAGCCTCGGTACGCGAAGTCTCCATGTGAAGATCCGAACCGCAGATACCGGTCTGATGAACTCGAATCATCGCCGAACCTTCGTACATTTCCGGCATCGGAACATCCTGTACAACGTACTGTCCCGTTCCATCATCGAGTGCGGCTCGCATCGTGTCTGCCATCAATATCTCTTTTCAGTTAGCTCTTCATCGCCACGGCCAAAGACCTGCGCCGGCGCATCTTATCCCACTTCGAGCAGGTGTATCCTCGGTGCTTCCAAATTCCGAGCACACGAATCAAAGAGCTTTCACTCTGATGACCAGCACTTCCCAGTTCCGCGGCGTCTACGCCATCCCCGTCACACCATTTAACGAAGACCTATCAGTCGACTGGGATTCGCTCAGAAAGTGCATCGCATTCAGTGTTGAAGCCGGAGCCCACGGAATCGTTCTGCCAGTGAACGCCTCAGAAGGACCGTTCTTGACCGACGCAGAACGCAAAGAAGTTCTCAAAGTCGGCATCGAAGTAGTTGACGGCGCAGTTCCCGTGGTCGGCGGAGTCAGCGGCGCATCAACCGCAATCTCAATCGAGCTAACCAAAAACGCCGCAGAACTCGGCGCCGACTCTGTGATGGCAATGCCACCAAACGGAGCAGCCGGATCGATCATTTGGGATCACTACACGGCGATCGCCGAAGCAGGCCAACTACCCGTTTGGATCCAGAACAACAAACCGCCCGCAGGACCCGTTGTGCCCACCGCAATGATGGTCAAGATGCTCAACGAAGTCGAACATGTCGACTATGTGAAAGAAGAAAGTTACCTGCCCGGCCAGATCATGACCCAACTGTTCACCGAAGCCGGTGGCGCAGTCAAAGGCATCATGGGCGGCATGGGCGGTCGCTACCTCGTCGACGAGTATCGACGTGGCTCGTGCGGAACAATGCCAGCAGGTCACATCACCGACGTCCACGTGAAGCTCTGGAACGCGCTTGATGCAGGGGGTATCGATAGCGATGGACTCCAGATTGTTACCGAAGAAGCACGCAGTATCTGGGAACAGATGATTCCTTCACTGAACTTCGAGTTCATGTTCGGAACCAATGCCTACAAAGCGGCTTACTGGCGCCGAGGAATCATCAAAACCCCGCTCACCCGGAACCCTGCAAACAAGAACCTCGACAAGCTCGACTACGAAGAACTCGACACCATCCTCGACCGAATGGGCGACCTTCTCAACGCCAACGTTTAGAGCCCTGTCATTGCGAGGAGTGAGGCACGAACGACGTGGCAATCAGCGACCATGCCGCACCGACTCCCCCTCGTCAGCAATCAGTGATCCCCCTCACCAACGAATTCTCGACCGAAGTGGAGAGACCTTCGGTGGTCCGGGGGCTCGGCATATTTGGCAACTTTCCCTGAAGTCCCACTACCTATCCTTCTCCCTGATGAAGAGGGCTAGGCGTGTACCGAACCAGTCGAAGTGTTCGGGGGGGAATGCCAGCTCCCGATCATGCCACGAACACCCGCGGCTATACTGACGTTCCCAATCCTTCCTCGATGCCTCCTTACGAAAGGTGCCCACCATGGCCGACCTAATTGACGAGTACGCGCTGCCGAATGACAAGTTTGGCTACCGTATTTACGGAGTCATGGCCCACCTGCCCGAACCACAGACAAGCCAGGCACGACAATTTCACAAGCTAATTGGTGCCGACGATCTGGCAACCCAACCCCACTGCTCCATCGACAATTTCTGGGGACCAGATGATCTGGACTTGGTCAAATCGACACTCGAAGCTACCGTGGCACAGCACCCGCCGTGGGAGACCAGCATCGACTTCAACGGTCTACGATCCGGCAAATGGGGCTGCGCCTACTCGCTCAAAAAGAACGACGATCACGCCACATTGCAGTCCGCAATTCTGGCCGCCATGCTCCCGATCACACAACGAATACGCGAGCCGGGTAACTACTGGCCACACACAACAATGGTTCTCTCTGCCAAGCCCGAAGAACTCCCGCTCATTGAACCGAACCTGGCCAAAGTCGACATGACCGGAACCATGCTATTCGAACAAATCTCCCTCATAGGTCGAGTCGGCCACCCACGCGGCGGCGAATACCACGTCCTCGCCGACTACCCGCTACTCGGTTGAACCACTTGAGCCAGTTGAGCCAGACGATGGGCGGTTGCGAACCGCAACGATCATCACAACTATCGGGAACAACACAATAAACGTCCCGAGGATCGCAATAACCGCCGCGGGCGATAACCCCAGCACGTGGTCGATCTTATCGCTCAGCCACGCCCATAAAGTAGGGTCTATCGGCTCCGATACATGTAGCACCGGAATCGTGGGCACACCAAAAGGCAGCGCCATTTCAAACGCCGTCCTCTAGTGAATCAAGCGCAGCACCGGCCGGCACCTGAACGTAACGAACCGAATGCTTCTTCTCATTAATCGAAAATGAAACGATCCCCGCTGCGACCAGCGTTGCCGCGCCAACCGCAAACGGAGCATCGTACGAACCCCACGCCGTAAACGCCATACCGAACAGCAAAACCGCTGCGGCCCCACCTAATTGATGAGCCATGAGCGTGAATCCGAACAGCGTCCCCAGATTACGAGCTCCATACACGTCGGCAGCCAGAGAAGAAGTCATCGGCACCGTTGCCAACCAAGACAATCCGCCAATAAACGCAAATGCCCAAACCGCAATGTTCCCCGGGAACACGATCAGCGAAACAAAGGCAACTGCTCGAGTCAGATAAACCAAACCCAGCAAGTTCTTTCGCTGCATCTTGTCTGAAAGAATCCCCATCGACAAAACGCCAACTGCATTGAGCACACTCAGCACGCCAAACGCAAACGCCGCGTAACCCACCGAAACGTCCTCACTGATAGCCCACCTCACAAAGTGGATCGTCATAGAAGTAGAGGTGATCCCGCACACAACGAAGCCAAACGTCAGCTGCCACATCGGAGCCGATCTATAAGACTTTTTCCAGTCGTCCACGTATTTCGGACCGACAGGCCTAACCTTTATCTCGACTTCCCCGGTTGAAGTGAAAACCGTTTCGTCGCCGTCCGGGTTAAGCCCCATTTCTTGAGGGGTGCTGCGAACAACAAGGTACAAAACCGGCACACCCAGCACCAACATAGCGACGCCGATTATCACCCACGCCGATTGCCAGCCAAATTCGATCAACGCGTAGCTCAAGAACGGAACCATGACCATTGCACCGACGGCTGCACCGGCCATCAGCACACCCATCGCCATCCCGCGCCGACGCTCAAACCACTGAGCAACTACTGCTCCCGTGACTGCAGGAGTAAGGCCAGCAAATACAAAGGAAAGTACAAATCCATACAAAATGATCAAACCAAAGACGTTCGAGATCGTAGCCATTCCCAGTGTCGCCACACCTGATACCACCAGCGACAAAATCAGCACGTTCCGTCCACCGTACTTATCGGTAAGCCGGCCAAATATCGGCTGAGTCAGACCACTTACCAGCGCTCCTATAGCCGCCGCGACTGAAATTGCTGCTGTACTAACACCCCATTCCTTCTCCCACGTCTCAACGAAGACGCCGAATCCCATGCGCGATCCGGTAGCAGCAACACCAACGAAGAACATGGCAGCAATGACGTACCAGCCGTAGTAGACGCCCTTCTTAGGTGTTTTTTCCGAACCTGTGTTGATCGTACTCATTAAGAAATCCAGCCCCAGTCTTCGAACCAGCTGCCGCCAGCTCACCATCTCGAATGTTCCCAGAGCTTACACTCATCGCATATTCAATACTCACGAATCGTGTTGACGCCACCCGTCAGCCGAACTCTAGTCAGCTACGGCACGATCCGGATCCACAGCGGCTCCCGCAGGCACCTGCACATACCGTACCGAGTGACTTTTCTCGCGAATAGAAAACGAAACCAGTCCCGCACCCAGCAAAGTCGCAGCCCCAATCGCAAACGGAATATCGTACGAACCCCACGCCGTAAAAGCCCAACCGAACAGCATCACTGCAGCCGCACCGCCAAGCTGGTGAGCCATGTTCGCAAATCCGAATAACGTTCCCAGATTCCTTACACCGTAAACATCAGCCGTAAGCGATGCGGTAAGCGGAACCGTTGCCAGCCACGACATTCCACCGATCACGGCAAACGCCCATATCGCAATCGGCCCCGGCAACACAAATAGCGAAATAAAAGCGATAGCCCTGACCAGATACACAGCTCCCAGCAGATTCTTCCTCTGCCATCGATCCGACAGCAGCCCAATCGCCAGCACACCGCACGCGTTAATCCCGCTCAACACACCAAACGCCAGCGCCGCAGTGCCAGTCGATATATCTTCGCTTACCGCCCATCGAACGAAATGCACAGCTATCGAGGCGGTCGTAATGCCGCACACAAAATAGGCAAAGGAAAGCTGCCATATCGGTCGAGAACCAAGGGCGTCCTTCCACTTCTCGGCGAATTTTGGACCGACCGGGCGAACCGTCACTTCAGCATCCGGAGAGTCCGCCCCCACCTCGCCGTCAATCTCAAGGCCCATGTCGGCAGGATTACTCCGTACAACAATCAGCAATAGCGGAACTCCGAACGCCAGCGCCAATCCGCCGATCATCAGCCACGCAGTTTGCCAGCCGAACTCGATCAGCACGTAGCTCAAAAATGGCACGACAATCATGCCGCCTACCGACCCGCCCGAGATCAGCACCGCCATTGCGACGCCACGCTTTTTCTCGAACCATCTCGCGATAATCACGCCGGTCGTAGCCGGAGAAATCCCGCCCGACGCAAAGGAAATAACGAAGCCGTAAAGAGCGATCAGACCATAAATATTCGTTACGGTCGCAATCCCCATCGTGGCAATCGACATAACGAGTAACGACCACACAACGACACGTCTACCACCGTAGACATCGGTCAATCGACCTACAAACGGCTGTGAAATCCCGTTCACCAGCCACCCGGTCGCAGCAGCAATCGAAATCGTGGCGGTAGTTACGCCCCAATCCTGCTCCCAGGTCTCGACGAATACGCCAAATCCCTGCCGGGCACCGATAGCCACGAACGTCGCGAAAAACAGCGCGGCAATGACGTACCAGCCATAAAAAATGCCCTTCTTAGGGGATCTCTCGGGGTTCGCCTTTTGTACCGTTGACGGATCGCTACTCATCTATTCATCCAGCTCCCGAATTTTCGTCGACCACTCTTCGCGCTCATCAATGCGACCAGCCTCGTACCCGGCACGGCGACCTGCCAGATAAACCACGAATCCAGCCACTATTACAGCGACAATCGCTATGAGATAAGGCATAACACCGCTCCCGAACTTCGTGCCTAGTCCACACGCAATATCTCAACAGAGTCTCTGTTGATAATCCCCTCGATCGCCTCTGAAGGAATGTCTGGCAGGTGATGATCCTTGGCGAATTTAGTAAGCCCACGAAGGTGATCTATATTGTCCTGCGGACGCGTGACCGGCCAGTCAGATGCAAACAATATCTTGTCAGTCACACCCCATTCGTAAAACAGTCTCATCCCCTGCCAGAACGAATACGGACGGTAGTACTGCGCAGAAACATCTGCCCAAACATTGGGATGCTTACGAACCACGGCCATACAATCGTTCTGCCACGGGTGACCCAGATGCGCCAGCACCATCGTCAGGTTTGGGAAAGCCATGGCGATCTTGTCCGACGTCAGCGGATGTGCGTACGTCAACGGCGCCTCTGTCATCGGAGATGTGCCCTGGTGAAAAACAATTGGAATGCCGTCCGCTTCCAACCTGGCGAACAGTTCGAAGGCTTCTTTGCCGGTCGGATCAAAGTCCTGATAGTTCGGACCCAGCTTGATCCCCTTCACCTTTAGATCACCAACACATCGGTCATATTCGTCGTTCCAGTTCGGGTCGAGCGGGTGCAATGACATGAACGGAACGATCTTGTCGGGAGCGTGCTTTGCCGTTTCGGCAGCAACATCGTTGTGGTTCAAACCACCCCAGTCATCAATCTGCAAAACTTGTTGATCTGGCCGCCACGGTCGCTGTGCGATTCCAAAAATGAACGTCTTGTCGACCGACCCCATATCCCGCAAATAATCATCAATCGAGTTGGTCATCTGCACCGACTCGCCCGATCGCATCATCGTGTCGATCCGCATATCTTCAGGCGGCACGGTATCCCTGTGACTTGGAAGATGGGTGTGAACGTCAACAATCATTTTCTCTGCTCTCTGGACTACTACGAATTTCAACTCAGCTAATCGAGGCAAATACTACGCCCGAGACCCAGCGATGTCTGCCGTTTCCTTCCTCTCCTTGGCAGGGAGAGGATTGAGGTGTGGGTTGAAATCGCCCAAGCCCCTGTTACGCCCGATCTAGCCCACCAATCCTCATCAATAAATGCCATCCTGAGGCCCTCGAAGGGTGGCACGCCAGCCAACAACTCCAGCCAGCGCCTGTGTACAGTGCACCCGTGAACTCATCTCCTCAAGATAATCAGGCGGACATGCGACGCTGGCGTAACCGCGTCCTCTTCAGCTACGCAGCCTTCTACCTCTTCGTCTACATGGGCAGGTTCAACCACTGGCCAGCCGGACCCGTCATCCGGGAAGAGCTCGACTTCACCCACGTCGAAATCGGAATCATCAACGCCTGCCTGCTCTGGGGATTCGCAATAGGCGACTTCTCTCACGGCAGAATCGCCGAAATCTATGGCTACCGATTCTGGATAGTCGCCGGAACGCTCGCATCAGTCGCACTCAACTGGGTAACCAGTTTCGGAAACAGCCTGTGGACGATCGCAATACCGTGGGGACTCAACGGATTCGTCAACGCCACCGTATGGTCACCGGGCATCGGAATGCTCGCCCAGTGGTGGCACCGCAGCCAACGTGGCCGAGTCATGGGAGTCGTTGGCGTGGCGGCTGGATCAGCAATGCTGATGATGTGGCTAATCACCGGCTGGACCGTCGCCGAATTCGGCTGGCGAGCCGCGTTCAGATACCCACCGTTACTAATGATTCCGGCCGCGGTCGCCCTGTTCTTTCTAGTGCGTGATCGTCCCTCGGATGTCGGTCTAGAAAATCTGTACGAATCAGGGCTCATGGAACAAACGTCCGAGTCGTACGACGACGACAGCTCAAAAGAAGTTCAAGAAGGGATGATGCAGAGCCGAGTGACAGAGTCACGAGCGCGACAAACGCACGAGTCACCCGACGGGCCGTTCACGGCGTACAGAGTCCTCTTCTCAAACTGGCGATTCGTGGCGACCTCGCAGGTCAAAGGACTCGAAAACATCGTCCGCTACGGCCTCACCACATGGGCGCCGCTCTACTACTTCGAAGAGGCTGGACTCTCGATCGAAACCACCGCACTGGTAACCGTTGCGCTCCCCGTCGGCTACCTCACTGCACCTCTCGTTTCAGGCTGGATTTCCGACGTTCTACTAGGCGGACGACGCAGCCCAATGATAGCCGCATCAGCCGTCATTTCAGCCGCAGCACTGGTGGGACTAGCAGTGGTACCCGCCGATAACATCTACGCAGGAGCGGTGCTGCTCTTCATCGGTGCATTTGCCATGAGCCTCTCGATGACCTCAACTCTGGTCGTCGACATGGCAGGCCCCAAATACGCCGCCACCGCCTCTGGCGTGCTCGATGGTCACGGCTACGTCTACGCCGGAGCGCAAGCCATCATCTTCGCCCTCGTCCTCGACACCGCAGGCACGCCCTGGCAATGGGTTTTCCTCGCAATGGCCGCCTCAAGAATCCTCTCCGCCCTCATCGCCTGGCGAGTAAAACTTTAGTCCAGCGACACATTTACGCCCTACTTCAGAGCGTGTTCCTCCGCCTTCACGGCGTGATGCCAGGCTTTTCCGAATTCTTTAAGGCCCTTGTCCAACTTGCCGTCGATGACATGCTGCGTCGCTTTGGCAAAATCACTGGCGGCTTTCGAGTTCTCTTTGTCGACCTTGTCCTGTTTTTTAGGATCAAGTGCAATGAGATTTTCGGATTCCTCGATTCGAATCGACGCCAGCATGACAATGGCGTTCTCGATATCTGTGAGAGCCATTTCGATCCAGTCGCGAGCAGGCCCACTTAGTTCGATCTTGCCCTTCTCGTCCTCTTTCAGAACTTTCGCAAGCTCTTTCACCGCAGAAGCGCTCTCCCTGAAGATCTTCTTGCCCTTCTTGGGATCGGCGTGAAGCTCATCGATCCAATTCCTGTCATCCAGCGCCTTACCAAGATGCTTGATCGCGTGGCCAATGTGCTTCGATTCAGCTGAATGCTCTCCTATGGATTCTGCCGCTCCGTCGAGCAAACCCTGACTGGTTGAAACAATCTCGGGACCGAAGATTTTCACTTCATCGATCAGCCCTTTAAAAAATAGGTCCCCGGAAGGACTTGGGATCCTTCGAGCTCCAATGAACAAATCGACTGGAAGGGTCACGTCACCGGCCGCGACAACTGGGACTCCTTCAAGAGCGCCGTCCACTAGCAGACTTAGCACACCACTTTCACGAACACATGTGATGTGATGGAATTCGCCATCAAGCAACTGGGTTGTCCCTCTAACCGAACCCGAACTGAAAAATGGTGGACCGCTCACCGTTGGCCCTCCGGCATAACACCCGCCAACTCGGTCATATTGAAGATCCATCGACCAGCCGTGATTAACATCGAGTCTCTCTGCAATGAGATTTGAACTGCCTGAAGGAACGCCGGTGAATTTCACCCACGCCTCGACACTGAAATCACCCGTTCCGAAATCCAGACTGGCGTCTGTTGGAACTTCGATGTGATCGTCGAGCCCGTCAAGGTCGAACGCTGACCCGATAACGCCGGGAGCAAACCCAACCCCGCCGACCAGCGTGCCATCATCCCCGCCACTCGAGTCAGTCGCATCGCCTTCAGCAGCCCAATGACTCACGAGTGACCCACCTGACGCGCTCGCTGTCACCGTCGCGCCCACAAGCACAACGACAACGGCAAGTGCGACGATAACTAATCGGTGCTGAAACATTGGATCTCCCTTGAGGATAGTGCTAGATCATAGCGATTCGAAGACGGTAATCGACGAATAACTTCTGTCAATCGCAATACAGGCTCATCTTTTCGTCGAATACCAGTCAACTGGGGCAGATCGTATCTCGAATAACTGCTTAGAAACCGCTTCGTATGCAGATCAAGTCTGATTCCACACTCAATCTGAACTTACCGCGCACCAAGCTGTTAATGATCCTCAGTCCCGCAGCACCCTGAACCCGATCTCGTTGCCGAGCGACTTCTTCATCGACAGCCGAATCATCAGAAGCGTCAATGGCTCAAGCAACCGAGAACTCTCCAGCTTCCCTGCATCGACAACATCGAAGCCCAACTCAGCGATCAGCCCAGAAACAACTTTCTTCGCATCGGCGTCATCACCGGCGATCGGAATCGTAATCTCACGATCATCGAGCTTCGTCCCGCCCAGCAACCGGGCATCAACAATGTTCAACGCCTTCACGACTTGAGCACCAGTAGCCCATTCAGCGATCCGCTCGCCACCCGAGTCCGTGTGGCCAATCCCAAGATTCAACCCGTTCACAAACGGATTCGTGGCGTCGATTATCAATCGACCCGAAACATCACCCAGCGCCTCAACTGAAACCTCAGCCGCGCTCCAAGGCACCGCCAGCACGATCACGTCAGCGTCAACGGCCGACTCGCCGAGCCCAGCAGCAGTTACACCGTTTCCAATCTCAGAGACCAACTCAACAAGACGATCCGACTCCGGCGAACGCGAACCGATCACGACTGAATGTCCCAATCCCGACCACGCCTTCGCCAGCCCTGTACCAACGCTCCCACTCCCAATAACAGCAATTCGCATTAGTTTTCTATCTCAAGGTGCGACTGCGGAGTCCAACCGAGTACAGCCTTTGCCTTGGTGAGGTTGTGCTCTTGCTCGTTTTCATCACCGGCAATGAAAAATGGCTCAAATCGACCATGACCGATCTGCACGTATTCGAGTGCAGCAAGATACGCACGAGCGAGATCACCTTCATCAGTCACAAACAGCGGGTTTGATCCGTCAGGGCGCCCCACAATCGGATTCGCCCGCTCTTCGAGATACGCTTCCCGACCCCGCGGCCCCGTGATCCTCAAAGCCGTAATGTTCATATCGAACCACGACGCAAAGTAGGCGCAAATCCGCTCTCCAAAACCCTTGCTTACCCCGTACGCACTCGGACTGTCGAGAGGAAGTTCATCTTCCGATTTGTAGTAATCACGACCTCTGTGGTGAACGCTCATCGAGCTCGTGTAAACGCCCTTCGTCAAGCCAGCACCCTGCGCCAGCCACAGGAACGCGTGAAGCCCGAGACAGTTCACTGTGTAGTTCTCGGTGATGACCTTCAAATCCTGATCGGTAACCGAGCCACCCTGCGGACTCAGCATCACGAGCCAGATAAAAGCGTCAACACCATCGACAGCTTTCTCGATAGCCGCGGCATCAGTCACTGATCCCTTCACGAACTCAACGTTATCGTGCTCGGGCTCGGCCAAATCCAACACCCGTATCTCATGCTTCTCTTGCAGATAGGGAGTGATAAAAGACCCAACCATTCCCGATCCACCAACCAACAGTATTTTCATAATCTTCTTCTATCTCCGTATCGAAAGCCCTCTCCATTAGGGAGAGGGTTTGGGTGAGGGGGAACGCGCTGTCGGGAACAACGTCCCTATTTCATCAACACAATTTATCGAGTGGGACCATTTTTCATTCCCCCTCAACCTGGCCTTCTCCCTCAGGGAGAAGGAATATCAGTCTGAACGTGGCGTGCCAAACACACTCAAAATTTCAGCAACACGAACGTTCGAATTGTCATGCTGAACTAGATTCAGTATCACGCTCAATTGGCAACATGTGCCAAGTCGTTGAACTCCGCACCATGCCAGCTACGCCAATCCAACCGATCAATACTCGTCGACAATTTCGCTTTCTTCGCCATCCAGAACCGTCCGCATCCCGTACGAAACGGCATCCAATTTGGCAATCGCTTCGGTCGGAAGTTCCAGCTCCATAGCGCCCGAAACATCGATCATCTGCTCAACGGTGTCAGCCCCTGAAATCGTAACCGTAATCTCACGATGCGACATTACCCACGCCATCGCAACCTGCGGCATCGACACTCCGAGATCAGCTGCAACCTCATCCACAGCAGCAATCACCCGCCCAGCTCGACCCTGCATAAACTTTGCGACCTGCCCTTTGCGACGCATTCCCCACAACGTGCTGTCGTCCGGCACTTCATCGGGACGATAAGTCCCACTCAAAAGCCCAACCCCAAGCGGGCTGTACGCCATCACCCCAACACCCGTTTCACGCACCATCGGAAACAACTCGTCCTCCTGCGTGCGATTCATAAGCGAGTAAGGGTTCTGCACCGCAATCAAAGGCTGAGCGTTAATTTGCTTCTGCACACGCAGTGCCTGCATTACCTGCCACGCCTGGAAATTGCTGACACCCACATATCGAATCTTGCCGTGCTGAATCAGCGTTTCCATAGTCCGGAACTGCTCTTCAAACAGGGCCACGTCATCTACAGCATGGAAGAGATACACGTCGATATGATCGGTATCGAGTCGACTCAGCGATCGTTCGACCTCGCGCATGATGTGATATCGAGAAGCACCAAGATCGTTCGGCCCATCTCCAACCGGGCTGTGCACCTTCGACGTGATAACAACGTCATCGCGTCGACCCTTCAGCGCTTTGCCTAAAACCTGCTCGGAACTTCCAATATTCCGGCGATCATCCATGAAACCGTAGGTATTGGCGCAATCGATCAGATTAATCCCAGAGTCGAGCGCAGTGTTAATCACTTTTTCAGCTTCACCACGATCGAACTGGCCCCGGAACCCTAGACCCAGCGCCATTCGAGAGACATTCACTCCCCCTGTACCGAAGTTCACGTATTCAATACTCATTTGGAATCCTTATTTCGCTGGTATTCAAATAAACTTTGTGCGGCTCGCATTGTCTAGCAACCGCGCGCAGATTCTAACCGCTTATACGCCGGTACCCAGCGCTGCTCCGCTGAATATCGTCCCGCTTCAAACAAACATGAGAGGTACGTCGAGGCAAATGACAACCATAGTCGACCCCGTGATCGTCGCTCAAGACCTCCACAAGACGTACGGAGATATCGTCGCTCTCAACGGAATTTCGTTCGAGGTTCATCCGGGCGAGGTGTTCGGAATGCTAGGCCCCAATGGCGCAGGTAAAACGACCACAGTCGAAATTCTCGAAGGAATGCGCGATGCAGACTCCGGTAAGGCGATCATCAACGGCATCGATGTCACCAAAGACTCAACAGCAGTCAAATCAATCATCGGAGTCCAGCTTCAACAGAACGCCTTCTTCGATAACTTGAAGCTGGCTGAAATCGTCGACCTCTACGCCAAGCTCTACCTCGCAAAAGTCGATCCAGTCGAAGTGTTATCACGCGTCGGGCTTGATGGCCGTAAAAACAGCAAATACGCAGAACTATCAGGTGGTCAGAAGCAGCGGCTATCAATCGCCGTAGCCCTCGTAAACGACCCCGTTATTCTCTTCCTCGATGAGCCAACCACCGGACTCGATCCGCAAGCACGGCGGCAAGTCTGGGCACTTGTCAGAAAAATACAAGCAAACGGCTCAACCATCGTTCTTACGACCCACTATATGGAAGAAGCAGAAGAACTCTGCGACCGCATTGCAGTAGTCGAAAACGGAGAAATCATCGCCCTCGATACTCCAGACGCTCTAATCGATCAGCTCCTGGCCACTGGGTTCAAGCCCAAAAAACGAATACGAGAAGCAACCCTCGACGACGTGTTCCTAAATCTCACCGGCCACGATCTTCGAGACTAATTCCCATGAAAATATATCTCGCTCTCACCGTCGCCTCGCTCAAAATGTACTTCCGTAATAAACAGGCATTGTTCTGGGCGTTATTCTTCCCACTGCTCATCATGATCATCTTCGGAATCATGAACTTCGACGGCTTCAACTCGCCAGCGGTCGGCGTGTACGACGCTGCCGACAACGATGCCTCAAGAGCTTTGATTCAAGCTCTGAGTCGCACCGGAGATCAAGAACTGCTCGACGTCACCACGGGAACGCTCGATGAAATTCACCACGAATTAGAATTTGGCGCCAGCCGCGCTGCAATAGAAATTCCAGTCAATTACGGAATTACGGGCGAATTCGCCGAGATAAAGGTCACTTACGACGAACGTTTCCAACAAGAACGCGCAGTCGTTTCGACAATACTCGACCAAATGACCGACGCGGTGTTCAAAGAAGTGGCACAGGTTCCAGATGAATATCGAGCAGAGAACTCAATTGGAATATCAGAGACGTATGTAACAGGTCAGGGCCAAGGATTCAAAGCCTGGCTCATCCCCGGCATAGCAGCCATGGCGATCATGCAAACCGGGCTATTCACCGTCGTGTTCACCCTCGTCAGGTTCAAATCACAGGGCGTACTAAGGCGACTGAAAGCAACCCCCATCGGAGCCTCACACTTCCTCGCCGGGCAACTCACAACCAAGGCTATCGTCGTTGTTTTGCAGACCTACGTGCTCGTGATAGTCGGAGCGATCGTGCTTGGGGTCAGCGTGGGAGGAGGAAGAATTGGCGCATGGTTCGATCTCACGATACTGGCACTACTCGGTGGAGCGTTGTTCATCGCAATGGGTCTTGCCGTATCCGGGTGGGCGAAAAACGAAGAAACAGCAGCTCCCATCGCCAACATCATTTCGATGCCAATGATGTTTCTATCCGGCGTGTTCTTTCCGCTTTCCGTCATGCCCGATTGGCTCACCAAATGGTCGCAATACCTGCCCCTGACGTATCTAGCCGACGGAATGCGCGCGATAACCGTAGAGGGTGCATCCATCACCACACTCGGAAGCGAATTACTCGGATTGGGCATCTGGATAGTGGTCGTATTCGCCATCGCTACGAAAATGTTCAAGTGGGAATAGCGTGACAGGGCTCATTTTGGCGAGCGTTACGTTATGCTTCGCCACGCCCCACTAAATAAACGCCAAATAAACGCCTGTTAAATGTCAGGCAATCGTCGACGGAAGTCCGAAAAAAGAAAGCGAGCCCTCCCTCCGGTGCACGGTTCCAGAGTGAAGAGCTCGCTCCCTTATTACTGCTACGCCCGCTTTCGAGTAACGGTTTTCACAATTACAGCCATATCCAATGACCAGCTCGGCTAACCCAGAAAATCAGCAAATCACCGAAGTTCACGGCGCCACAATGTCGGTTGGCGAGCTTTCGAAGCGTACCGGGCTGACTACCGCCACGATCAACTATTACGTGCGCATAGGGGTCTTGCCGGCTCCCCGAAAAACCAGTCAGACTCGTGCGCTGTACCCGGCTCATTTCGAAGATCTGATCTCAAAAATCAAAGAGTTGCAAGAAGCCGGACTTAATCTCAAGGGAATCAAGCAAATCGTAAACGGCGATCCGACATCGCCACTCGCTGCCGTCATGCCCGCGAGCCAAACCCCGGGATCGACCGCTCAATCAGCACCTTCAGGACCGATCGCAATTTCGGATTTTCTTAACCAGAGCGGGCTTGGCGACGATCTATACGACAACCTGATCGCAGCCGGACTAATACGACGTCCTAGAACGGGACCCGACGGCGCTCCCGCACACGATCGTCGAGACCTCACCGCAGCCCGAGCGTTCGCACGTCTAACAGCAGCCGGGATCGAATACCCGCTGCTCGAACGACATACCGAATACGCGCCACTCTCGAAGGCCGAAGCGCTATTCCTCGCCGAGCACCTGAGCTCAGCAACAAACGTTACGCCCTCAACTCAACCGGTAAATCTCGTAGCCGCCTTCGACGCAATAAGACGCTACATGCGCAGCCTCCAACTCGACGACGCCTACCCCGACTGGCGAAACCCTTCGTAGTTGCCGAGCCCTGCTCTACCCCTTCTCCTTGGGGAGAAGGCTAGGTTGAGGGAGAAATAGCCCTACGCAACCAACGCGAGCGTAGCCACCACCGCCCCCACCCAGTAAAAGTGCCAAAGCACCCAAAGCACCTACTTCCGCTGTGCCTTCACGTAATCGATCACAGCGCCAAGCCCGTCCGGCGGCGCCCCTAGCCGAACCGCCTCTGCCTCGTCGGCTTCCGACTCCTCGTCCTCACCAATCGCCGCGTGAGCGACAGCACGATTCCCGTAAATGTCTGACTGACCCGGGTTCAGTTCGATCGCTTTCGTGAAGTTGTTGATCGCCTGTTCGAAATCAGCCATCGAAAGATAAGCAACTCCTAGATTAAACTGAACCTCGGCGTTCTCAGGCTCCAACCATGCCGCCTCTTCGAAATCCGCAGCAGCCTTATCCGGGATGCCGAGTTGAGCGTTCTTCAACCCGCGCTGAAAAAACTCATCGGCCGTCTTCGGCGGAAAACTAATATCAGCCTTACTCATCTCGTCTGGCGAATCACCCGGCGTCGTCAATATCGAATTCTCCCGATCGCTCGCATGGCGCCCATCACAATTACCGTCTTCTGCAAACAATCCTACCCCGACACGAAAGCCGAGTTCGTGTTAGAACTACCGCACTTGCAACAAAGCACTCAACACTTCAAAGAGAAATCCTGTGAAAATCGCCCTGATCGGCCAATCAGCCTTCGGAAAATCCGTATTGGA